>Ga0074199_1001155_pt1 | contig 26528 bp, 22 predicted proteins | sample EPASupsiteSAE347_FD_64528 | JGI IMG/M metagenome (GOLD analysis project Ga0074199, IMG submission 64528) | Bioremediated contaminated groundwater from EPA Superfund site, New Mexico - Sample SAE3-47 | ecosystem: Environmental > Aquatic > Deep subsurface > Groundwater > Contaminated ... | reverse complement strand
AGATAATAGTCATATTCCACAAATTTCGGCTCCAGGGGATTACCCGCCGGCCCGGGGGTTAATGCCTGCAATTTCGGGACTTTGAATCCTTTCAAGGTCATTATTTTTCCCTTGCCAAAAACGGCATAGTCCACCGTGGCTTCAAGGCAGGCGGCCGCATCCTTGTATCCCGCAAAAGCGGGAAGACCTTTGCCGGGAACCAGGGCCGGTAAATCAAATTTATCTTTCCGGGCCGTGGCCCGTTTGAAATTGTCATCCGGATTGGTGACAACCCCGATCAAGGCGGTACCATCTTTCACTTTCTTTAATAGATCATACCGGATAATCAGGGGGAATGAACCCCAGTTGACATTCCCCAGCATGATTACATCATAGGATGCCTCCAGCTTCGCCTTCAGGTCATCCGTGAGCGCCTGGCGGTTGCGCGCGCGATCAGGACTGTACTCAGATGCCGCACCAAAATCGTTGACCCCATATTCGTTACCGACGGGAATGACGGCATATTGCATTTCCATCCGCTGGGCCAGTTCCACCACCTCGCGCATCCCCGCTTTATTCACGATAAAGAGGACTTTCAGCGGCCCTTGCGCATCCGGCTTGGCCCATCTGATATGCGGCGTTACAACCTCCTCCGTGGGCGACCAGTATTTCGGACCATAATCCGGACCAGCCCGCGTCGTCGCTGCCATCGCTATTATAACTGCCGCCAAATATAATTTCAGTTTGAATTTTTTCACGCTATCTACCTCCTGATTCCGTGACAGGATTTTCTGTCACTTGTTTTCGCTGGCGGACAAGTCTACCTGCGGCATAAACATTCATTCCGTAATCGTTATTTTCAGCCGATGGAAAGCGCATGCGCCGCCTTCCGCCAGTTGAATCCTGAAATTATATAATCCATCCTTTTTAATATCAATCTGGGCCGAAGGAACAACCCATCCAGTTACGCTCTTGTTATTCGGATCGGTCGGCTCCACGGATAAAATCGTTTCCATTTTGCCGTTAACTAAAACATTTACCTTACACGCCGCCGATGTAAAACACTTCAAAACCGCCTCAACCATATATTTACCGGAGGAAAGACGGACTTCTTTTTCCGCAAACCCTCCCTTTCTTAATATTAGGATCCCTTCCCAGGGAACAGAAGTTTTGTCCGCCTTGTCCACGACCGGAAAGTCGCTTCCCGCAATCAAATTGTAATTATAGGCGTGTTCCCGCTGCCGTTTAAAAAGCTCCAATTGCCTGAGGCCGGCCTTGATTTTTTCAATAATCATGGAATTTCCATGATAGTCTTTAAGAAGGTTATCCAGCACAGCTTTGGCTTTTTCTAGAATTTCCGCAGTGTTTTCCGCCGCCAGCCATTCGGCGGGAAGCTGTTTTATTCTTCCATAATTAAACTTCAAAACATTGTCCGCGTCCACATAACGCATCCAATTCAGATATATCTCCGTTTCTTTCAGGTCTATTTTTCGTTCGTTCCTGAGAACGTTTATCAAGGCAAAGTCTTCCAGCGTCATATCCGGGTTCCAGGTAAATTCATCATACGCCCGAAACTTGTTCTCCCACTCCTTGTATTTTGAGCCCCTGATCTGAATGCCTTCAATGGCATTGCGGCTGAGCGTATTGATCGCCTTTCTCAAAAGCGATTCGGCATGTTCCTCCGTTCCCGTATGGCAAAGAAACCAATCCTCGCGCGGCGCGGAACGCCGCAAATCCCAAAGTTGCAAGAACCCCCATCCGATTATGGTTGTGTCGCCAAATTCCGCCCGCCGCTCCGCGATAAGTTCGGCCCCGGCCGCGCGATAAATCCAGAACTTCATGTCCGGCTTTATTTTCCGGGCCGTGTCCGCCATGATCTTAAAATACTCATATCCCAATTCCAACTCGCGGCCCTTGCATTTGGGGCACTGGCAATAATGCCCCATGTGTTCGCCCATTTCACAGCCTATGCCGTCCAGCAAGGGATAACGGGTTACTATCTCGCGGATATATTCCTCCCAGAATTTTTTTGTCCTCGCGTCCGACATGCAGATAAAACGAATCATTTTGCCGGCCATCTTCTCCGGATCAAAACAAGGCGTCTTGACATAAGGCGTGATCACCTCATCCCCGGCCCGGCTTTTAAGATCGATCCACAACTCGGCGCTCTCGGAACAACTCTTGTTCATCGCATAGTCCCTGAACGGGACCTTGAAAAACAGCCATGTCTTGATGTGCTTCTTTTGCGCATAGGCAAGCATGTCGCCCATGTATTCGTTCCGCACGTTCGGATGCAATTCATTGACCAGTTCGGGAAAGCGTTCAGACTTGAATCCTATTCCGGCATCGAGCGTAAAGGACCAGTCCAGCAGATGGTTCAGCTTGTGCCCAACCATCCAGTCAATGAACTCTTTATAGCCGCCCTTGAATTCCTTTTCCCATTGCCCGGGGTAAATATAACACGGTCCGGAAAGGAAAGTGGCCATGCTGCGATATTTAAAGGCCGGACGGTTCAATACCGGCAGAAACCGCGTCCCGATCCCGAATATTCGCCAGGTCCCGTCATCCTCATAAATCCTGTTCTTGATGGTCTCAACGGCATAAATTAACCCCTGTTCCGTGTTGGCGGTTATAATCAAAGCGCTTTTGCCGTCGTATTGTCCGCCATAAACCAGGAACCCCTGCTCGCCCATATCGGAAGGAAACAACGTAAGAGCGCTCAAAACCGCCATCTTGTTTTTTTTCTCTTCCGGGCCGCTTATCAATATCTCGTCTTTCCTCAGAATGTCCCTCATAAGCGGCGATTGGTCCAGCAGTCCAATAATGATTGCCGGCGTTTTTATGCCATGCTCATTCCCAACCACCGGTATTTCCGCGCCGCTAACTTCCCTGACAAAATCCAGCAATTCCCGGAACTGGACCGGCAATGCTTGGTTCCCGGCGCTTTCATTGATCATACAACAAAGCGCGTTGCGATCTTTCGCCAATTCGAATTTTTTACCTATGTTTTTATTTTGCATGGAATGACCCCTACTAACTTGTAACGCCTCAACCATCTGAGTTGTAAACGTTTTCTGTCATTCCCGACCTGATCGGGAATCCAGAAAAATCAATACTGGATTCCCGCTTTCGCGGGAATGACAACATTGAAATTTGCAATTAACTCAGATGACTAAGGAGTTCCCCTGATTTTAAATAATTGTTATTTTTCGTCTCGTTCCGTGATTTACCGTCCCATGATTTTATCCATGGCTTTTGCAGTATTTTCAATCAACTGTTCCGGATAAAGTTTATAGGGCGACAATTCGGCGATGATATAACCATCATAAGCGATTTCCCGGAGCGACTGCATGACCGCCGGCCAATTCACGTTTCCCTCCAGGAGAGGCGTAAAGCCGGTTACGTTGCCAATATCCTTCCTGAAATCCTTGACGTGCACTTTCCGGATGCGCTTGCCCAATATTTTTATCCAATGTTCCGGATAGCCGTACGCCAGGATATTGCCCACGTCAAAGAAGGCGCCGACGTATTTACTTCCGATTTCATCTATAAACCGCGCCATCTCCAGCGGGCTCAGGAGAAATTTGTTCCAGACATTTTCCACCCCGATATGCACGCGGTATTTTTCAGCCTCGCGCGCCAGTTTGCCCAATGCATCCCGTGATCTTTCATAGGCCGTATCATAAGGAACCACCTCGGCAGACGGATTGGACCATACGTCCACCGCGCCCGGAACGACCAGTACCGTGTCAATACCCAGTCCGGCGGCAATCTCCAGCATCTTTACGACAACCTCCTCGCCCTTTTTCCGTTTGGCGGCGTCACTGCTGGTCAGCGAATATTGCCACAATAACGCCCCGCAGGAAATACTGCTCAATTCCAATCCGGTTTCCCTGACAAGGCTTTTTATCTCGCCGATTTCCCTGTCCGTAGCCGCCATATTGAGTTCGCCGTTTTCCGTCAATTCCAATTCAATGCCGTCAAACCCGGCGTTTTTGGTCAATAAAAAACGCTGTTTGAGTTTCATGTCCGCCGGAAACGCGCGAATGCTCTTTTTCATTAGTTCCTCCCGATGTTTTAGTTATAGGCCCCGATCGCACTACGCGTATATCAGGGCAACTTTTTCCTATGGTAGGGCGGGACAGCCTTGTCCCGCCGTGTTTCAGCCGTTCGGACCGGACGGACAGGCTGTCCGTCCCTACCTTTTGCAATTCCTATGCCTATATTACAATCCGATCACTTCGTGTTTTGCGGCCGACAACCTGGCCGCCTCGAATACTCTGATCACTTCCCGCACGTGGCGGGCGGAAGTGATGGGTTCCCTCCGTTCCCGGACGGCCGCAATGAATTCAGCGCACTGCGCCTCAAAGGCCGGAGCAAAATCCATTTCGATCTTGCCGTTTAACCGAAAATCGCCGGCGATGCCATTAAAGCGGAGCGTGCCCTCGGAACCGACAATCGTGATCTCCGTCAGGTCTTCCTGGGCATTGAACGAATGGTGCATGCTGATGATCGCCTCGTTCGCCAGTTTCATCTGGAATGAAAACTCGTCCTCGCCCTCCCATTCAAGATTATTCCGCAACGTTTCGCAGTAGACCCGGATTGCCGAGGTCTCGAACAAGGATAAGTAAAAATCAATGGAATGGGTGCCGTTCAGGGCCAGAAGGAGTCCGCCGGTTTTCTCGGATGATTTCCACCAGGGCGTCGGCGGCGCCTTGACTTTCAACAGCCGTTTTTCAATAACCTGCAGGGGTTTTCCCAATTTACCCGATTTAATCAAATCCTTTGTGCGCTGGTATTGACGGAAAAAGCGCTGGACGTGCCCCACCATCAGGATCACCTTCGCGTCATCGGCCGCCTTTATCATTTTATCCGCGTCTTGCAAGGTCAAGGCCAGCGGTTTTTCAACCAGGATATGCTTGCCGTGTCCGGCCGCTTCAATAACCAGCGGCGCATGCAGATAGTGCGGCAGGCACAGGACCACCGCCTCAATTTCCTTGTTCCGGAATAATTCCGTGGCGTTGGTATAATATTTCGGAACGCCGAAATTACGCGCGGCCTCTTTGGCAAGGTTTTCATTGAGATCGGCCACCGCCGCCAGTTCAACATTCTGCTGTTTCTTGATTGCCGGCAGATGAAACGCCGAAATCCTGCCGCACCCGACGAGCCCGATCTTGATCTGTTTTTGCATTATTTTTTCCTTCGTTGTTATTAGTTAGCCACAAAAAAACACAAGATACACAAAGTTAAGCCAAATATATTTTCCCGCGAAACACGCGAAAGGACGCTAAATTTTTCCGCCTTTGGCGGATCCGCCCGTGGCGGAAAAGCTTCAATTGCGCTGCGCATTAAATTCCCTTTTCGCGCCCTTTCGCGTGTTTCGCGGGCTATCTCCTTTTCCTTTATACAGTTACGCACACACCAATGACGTCGCCACGGCCTTGATCTTTGGTTATGAAAGCCCGCGGAACATCGTCCAAACTGAAACGATGGGTAACCAGCCGGTTCACATCAATAAAACCCTCTTCCATGTATTTGACCGCCTTATGGCAGTAGTGAACATCTTCATCAAGATTAGCCATGCGGGTTCCCAAGATGTCTCCGCCGCGGGCATGCAGGCGGAAGAAATCAATCATCGTTTTTTCCAGGCATCCCCAAAGGATAACCTTGCCGTTCCATTTCAGCGTCTCAACGGCCTGGGCCACGCCCGTCCCATCCAGATGCGCCACGATAACAATATCCGCGCCATCCGGCAGGACCGAACGCACAATCTCATTCATGTTTTCCGGGGAAACCTTGAGCGTATGCGTGGCGCCATACGCCTTGCTCAATTTCAATTTTTCATCATAAAGATCCAGGGCAACCAGCCGCTGCGGACCTTGCATCCTGACCGCCTGCGTGAACAATAACCCGCAGATTCCCTGGCCTACAATCACCACGTCGGTTTGCGACGTAATCCCGATTTTTTCGCTGGTGCGGATGATTTTGGGCAGGACTTCGACGAAATAGCCGGTCTCTTCCGGGAAAGTTCGCGGCAGTTTGACGATCTGCAATACCGGCATGGAACTGACGCTCGGCGCGCTGACCGGGGTTCCGCAAACGTATTCCGAAAAACACCCCCACAGTCCGCGCAAGGCGACTTTATCGCCAACCGCCAACCCGCGAACGTCCGCCCCGATTTCTTCAACGATGCCGGAAGCCTCATGCCCCAGCCGAACAGGCTTGGCGAGGAACTCGGGATCGCGTTTCCCGCGATATATTTCCAGGTCCGAACCGCACAAGCCCACGTATTGCACACGCACCAGGACCTCTCCGCTTTTCGGCGTAGGTTTGGAAACGTCCGTCAATTCCAGTTCAAGCGGCCGGCTTAAAATCCATGATTGCATCAAACATTTCTCCCTTTCAATTCCTTGCTCATTCTCCAAAGCAGGCGCGGGATTTTCGCCCCAACTGACTTCCAGTAAAAATAGACCGGCCCCACCGAAAGAATCACCGCCTTTTTTTCGCCGGCATCCTTGATGTCTTTCAGGCATCTCTTCAGCAGGACATCGCCGATGCCTTTACCCCTCAACTTCGGGGACACCCCGGTCGGACCAAAGTAATGACCGCTCGTAACACTGTGGCAGGCGAATCCCAGCGTTTTTCCATCTTTCAATGCGATATGACAACTGACGGGATTATTGTTATATGCCAGCATCCCGGAATAAAACCAGGTATCACCCCAGTTCTGCAAAAAATGCATAAACGCCGGCCGGTCTTCCTCCGCCAATCTTTTGACGACTATGCCGCCTTCGCTTAATTTCCGTTCTTCCTCCCTTGTGGCGAGGTTGACTCGGGTCAAATCAACCTCCATGTTCTGGCCCGTGCCTTCGGTTTGATAGCCTTTCTTCAAAAGGATGGCCGTTGCCGCTGTATAACGCGGGTCTATCCCGGGCTGGAAGTATTTCAGCGGACAATGTCCGATGCGAACCTTGAATATTTCCCTTTTGATAAATTCCTTCTCCATGTTCTCCAAAAGCGCTTCACCGGCCTTTTGCCAATCGCCATCCTCCCGGACCGCGAACAATTTAATGCCGCTGAACCCTTCCTTGCCGCGGCATATTCCCAGGGAGAGACCTTCAATGCGTTTGTCCCCGGCAACTAAGAACAAATCAGGATCATAATCCATATCTCCGATGGTTTGTTCTTTCAACGATTCTTCGGTTATTTCATCGTAGGGCATGGTCTCGTTTAAAAATTTAACGACTTCCTGCAGGCGTTCTTTTTTGAATTTTTCGATCTTCATTATATTTTCCTTCTTTTTGATTGCGGATATTGTTGCATCAATCCCGCGCCGCCGTCCCAAATTTCCATCAGGTTTGCGCCCATCCTCCATTCTGATCGAGTTTCAGGATGAAGATGGTTCATGATCATGACAATGGTCAGCAGACGGCTGTAGGTCGCCCAAAGACTGCTTTTACCCGCCGCCACCGCCGTTGTTTTGGTGCCGAAATAATATGTTTTATTCCGCCGGTGGCAGGCAAACCCGCCGTCGGGATTTTGGCAAACCAGGATGCCTTTCAGGCACTTTTGAAATGCGGCTTTGATTGACTGGTCATAATGCTTGTTTGGATTTCCGCTTCCTACCGGTAGGGCGAACCCTCTGGGTAAGCCGCTCTTACTTTGGACGGCTCGGCATCCGCCGTCGCGCAAGGCGCTATGGCGGACAAGGGGATGCCTCGCCCTACCAGTATCGAAATTTCTATGCGCCGAAAGCGAAAGATTCGATAAAATCATAACCGCATCATAGTCCAAACAATCCTCGCCGCCTGTGCCAGTTTCATACCCGAAAAGACCGTCTGGCTGTTGAAGGCTCAATGTGGTTCGAATGGCTTCCTCAATCCGCAAGATGGGCCGCTTCATGCAAATATACACCGGATAAAGATGCATGGCGCCAGCCATGGCGTTGCGCGTTTCGCTTAAGCCCCCGTCATGAAACCCTGTTTGCGGGTTAATGTGTTCATCACAAAAATCCAGAAGCTCTTCAACGGCCTGCCAGGCTTTTTCAGATTTTTGATGAAAGCCGGCATCCAGCAGATAAATTGCCGCATCCATCATCATATTGCTGGTGTACCAGTAATCGGCCAGGTTCAGGCCTTCGCACCATTTGCGCATCTTCCCTGTACCCAGCCAATTATTGATGAAACGGAATTGATAGCGCGGCCTTGCGCCCAGGGCATACAAGGCGAACAGCGCATGACGCGTTCGATGCAATAATGCGCGGTCTTTCAGATAACCCGGACAAAGATTCTTCTCCGCAATATCCTCATCCTCAAACCATCCGTCCTTGTTTTGACAACTATTGATATAATCGGCCCATTCTTTTTTGTCATTTACGGTGAGCCCATCAAAATAACCGATAAAATGCCCCAGCATTGCCGCCAGGGAAGAGGCGATGAGCGAATCGCCGTTATCCGCGCAAAACCGGAAACGCCATTTCCCGTCACCCTGCATGGCTTGCAGAAAATTTACGGCGCCGGTTTTAAAATTATTTGGTTTAATATTGTCCGAATTCATCAATGGCCTGTATCATTGCCTTGAAATTTTCCCAAGGCGTGTCGCGTTCCAGGATGTGGCTGGGGGCGACAACATAACCGCCGTCCGTGCCCATGATTTTGATCTGCCAGCGGACGTGCTCGCGGACTTCTTCCGGGGTTCCGAACGGCAGGATGGATTGGACCCCCAACCCGCCCCAGAAAGCCAGTTTGTTTCCGTAGGTCTTTTTGAGAAATTCCGCGTCACAGCATTCCGGCTGGACCGGATTTAAAATATTCAATCCCACATCAATCAGATCTGGAACGAGCGCGGCAATATCGCCGTCCGAATGATACCACGTCAGCATATCCGGCTTGACCTCATGCGCGGCATTGATCATGGCTCGCATACCAGTTCCCAGATATTTACGCCACAATTCCCGGCTCATCATCAAACCATTTTGCATGGCAACGTCGTCGCCGAGATAAAGGATGTCCACGCCGGCCAGGGCGCACTCGCGGGCAAAGCGGACGTTGCGTTCCAGGATCCGGTCATAGAGGGCCTGGGCCATTTCGGGATTGAGCAGCATATCTTCCATCAGCCGTTCCATACTGCGGATCTGCCAGGCGATTTCAAAAAAGGCGCAGGGGCCTCCCAATACGGCAAAACCTTTCGCGTGCAGACCGGCCACCTCCTCAGCAATTCCCGCATAACGGTATTTTTCAAAATAATCCGGCCAGGGGTAGGATTCAATTTCCGCAATACTTTCCACTTTGGCCAGGGGGTAAAAATATTCCGCATAATGCCGGGTATCATCCCATTTTCGCCCGCGGCCCCATTCATCGAACGCCAGATCATGGCGTTCAAAATACCGGTCAAAATCATGTTTTTCCCGTGTGGGCCTGATATAAACCCAGCGCGGATCCGTCTTGAAGTATTCGGCTAAATCAAGACTTTCAACGTCAAGATTCGGATTCTCTTTCCTCAGCATCTGTTTCACATCCGCCGCAAATCCATGTTCAAAAACAATGGCGCGCGGAATCCGGTCCGGCACGCCCAACCGGCACGCGGTCAACAATCGTTCCCTGCTGGTCATAGTAGTCATTGCCTGCCTTTTCTGTCTTCTGGTCAACCTACGTAATGAGGAATACTCACCACGGAGGCACGGAAACACGGAGATTCCGCCGTGGCGGATCTGCCTGTGGCATGAAAAACAAGAGGAGATTTTGTCAAATCCGAGATTAGCGTTCCGTTCACTCTGATGCTTCGGAACGAGCTACTCCCAAATTTGACAAAACTGGCTTGCTGTTGGAGAAAGACGAGAGATTTGATTAATTCATCTTCAATCATGATATAAGTGGGCTCCCCCTTCCTCTCCAATGATAAGTCATTGCTTGAAATCAGATTTTGCGTTTGGTAAAAGTTGATTTCAAGCAATCTCTTCTCCGTGTTTCCGTGCCTCCGTGGTGAATCCTTTCTTTACTTTTTATCGCGGCGCCTGACCACTACACCGAATATTCCCGCACTTTATCCATCCAGCGATTGGCGGCATCAACATCCGGCGCTTTTTGAACGCGATACAAAACGCCGCCGGACAACTTGTGCGCTTCCAACGCCCCGCAAAACCGGTCAAAATCAATCTTCACAATCAACGGCATATCGCCGGTCTGGAGCTTGATTTCATCTAGGACGTCAAAGCTTGGCGGAAAGCCCTTGTCGTCCCCAAGAAAAATCGCCTTGAGCCCCTTGATCGTTGAAACGGCCTTGAGCAGATGCCGGCCATTGCCGTGGATGTGAACTATGCCGCCGTCAAATTGGCTGAATATTTTCTCGATCGGTGCCCGGCCCCATTGTTCAAAATAATCAATGGAGGTCATATGAAACGGATCAACGCTCTCGTTAACAATTTTTCCCGGAAGCCATTGGGCCACGTCACTGCACGTCCCTCCGTTCAGCAACGGCACATTTTCAAAAAAAGTCCGCTGGACTTTCAGGTTCAAGTCATAGGCAAAGTCTATCACCCTGCGCACCAGTTCCGGGCGATCAATCAATTCCACGTAGGTCCGGGTCGCTCCCACCAGCTCAAACAGGAAGTTGAGTCCGTCAATCATGATCAGATGGCTGACGCCGAATCCGCCGGCCGCGTGTCTGGCAAAAACTGTAAGTTGATTGACGTAACGCCTGAACCATTCACTGTCCGGATCAAACGCCAGGTTTTTGTAATCAGCCAAATCATCCAGAATAGGCGCAACCATTGATGATATTTTACCCAACTCCGGCTCGCAAAGGAACTGGACTTTGCCGCCAACCAGCCCGCCGCAGAGCCCCTGGTCAAATTCCTTGATCGGAGCATAAGGAACGGAATCATCGCGGATGGCCGCGCGTTCCCGCAGATAAGCGTCCCAAAATATTATGCGCTCTTTCGGATCGGGATATTCACAATAACCCGCCTTATGCTGGGCGGCAAATTGTTTTATGGTTTGGGACGGCGCCTCCATGCAGGCAAATATCCGGTCTTGAGACCGCTTTTCATATAGTTCACGCAAGCGGCTGAACACCTTATCGCCTTGAGGCAAATAACTTGACAAAGTTTTCATTGATAATTTCTTCCATATTCAGACTTCCTGATCCGGGATGAATAATAATATGATTTTTGAATAAAGTCCGGAAAATGATTTTCCGCCAGAGGCGGATCTGCCTAAGGCATGAGGCACATTATTTGGAGGGCGGCAGGCCCCTGCCGCCGGAATACGGCGATGGTGGCCCATCGCCCTCCATGGAATCGGTCAAAATGTGCCATCTTATTTTCCGCCCGGATCAGGAAATCTGATATTAGGTCCGCAAAGCAGTTATGCCGTTGAAAATATTTTTCACCTCGCCGCTTCCAATGGCCTTGTTATAGAGCCGCACCTCCTTGATTTTTCCGGCAAAATAGTTCAACTGCCCAAAACCGATTTTTAATGGCTCGTTGTTGGAAATATCGTAATCCTTTGCCTTGAACGAGACCAAAGACTCCTTGACCAGCTTGCCGTCTACAAACAGCTTTAATTTGCCGCCTTCCTTGACGGCGGCAATATGCTGCCATCCAATCCCCAAATCTTTATCGTAGGAAACATTTTTACCGGCTTCCATGCAGAACACTTTGCCGCGCTGATCACAGGGGGCATCCTTGATATTACTGCTTCCACTGCCGAGACTGAGATAGAGTTTGCCGTCATAAACCGTCATGCTGGTCGGCCTGGTCCAGTGCCGCCAGGCGTTAGGCAGGGGGTCCTGCGGAACAGGCCGCTTCAGGAAAGTCCCATTGGCAAATGACAATTTTTGCCATTCCTCGTAGTAACCTTTTCCTTTCTGGTTCGCCCATTCCTCGTAACGGAAAATATCCCCATACGGAATTGTGGCGATGTATAGCTTGCCGTTATACACCGCGAAGGAATAAATTTCGGGTGTGAATGGAATCTGACAGCAATCCACCCATTTGCCCTCCCGATGCACGGCGATTTTCCCCAAAGGCCAGGTGCCGACATACAATTCACCGCGATAGACGGTCATACAGTGAATCTGATTGCAGTTTTCCGAGGTCAAATATGGGTTTCCAATATTCTCCCATTCTTTTCCATCGTAGGTCCAGACCGGTCCGACATGGGGGTGGACATACAATTTCCCGTCATAAACCGACATTGAGGCCGTAACACGTGTGAATTGATAAGAATTCTTCCATTGGGTTCCACCTTCATATTCGTACACGCCGCCATCGGCGGCCACATAGAGTTTGCCTTTATATGACGCCATGCCCCATATTCTCGGTTCACTGGCGGCGCTTCCCGCCCAGCCGATATCCTCCCATTTTTTACCGCCTTTATAGCGGAACACATGGCATTGCGTATCCAATTCGCCATGATCTCTTCTGGGATTATTCCCCCAGCCGGGCGCTTCCCAATTGCTCCAGCCGTAGTTGCTGGTGGCCGCATAAAGATTGCCGTCATGCGCCACCATCGCAACCGCCGTGGTAATCTTAAGTTTTCCAAGCCGGCCGCAGTCCTCCCATTTCCCTTTCCCGCGATAACGCATCACGTGACACCAATTCTGCTCCTTTGGCGAATCGCTGGTCCCAACATATAATTCGCCGTTAAACACGGTGAGGGCCGTTACAAAATTACAGTCGGCCATGGGCCGGCCGCAGTCTTGCCATTCGCTCATCGTGCCATTATCTATGCCGAACTGGACGTGTTTATCATTCCCCTGGGAACTGTATCCCGGCGCGCTGGCATTGATATTGAGATTGAATCCTTTGCGCTTTTCGGAATCATATTTGCTCATGATATCGCCGACCACGTCCGTCATGTCTTTTTTGGTAGAAATAAGCGCGCTTATGGAAAAATCGCCGGTTCCGAAATTGAGCGAATCATTTGCGGGGACCTCAACATAACTCTTCTTCCACTCGCCCGTCTTGAAATTCACCCCGTGGTTGACGCCGTGATTGTCCTTGCCGGAATAGTCCCGGCAGTCTTTTTCCAGTTTCCAATAACCGACCAATCCGTCATTCTGTTTATCCGACATTTTTAATTCCTCCTCTTTAAGATTTTTTCTGCCCGTGTTTCGCGGGCTATTTTTTCTCTGCGTCCTGGCGCTCATTAAATGCGTCCTTGATTTCTTTTACTATTATATTTTCCTTCCTTATTTTTTTGAGCAGGGCGGCCACCGCCGCTGTTTCTTCCTTCAACAGACGGGGATAATCCAGGTCAACATCCCTGGCAGAATACGGCCACTTGTTTTTTTTCCACAAATCCAACTGTTGCAAAGCCTCGCCATATCCGAAGGCTTTTATCCAATGCGCATACAAGTCCGCCGTGTCTTTATCATTTTTCCGCAGGGTCAGCCTGGTATAAAGCCCGGCATAATCCTCAATGCTCAACTCCGGATTCCAGATATATTCGCCAAAGGCAAAATGATCGTTCTCCCGCGGTTTGTACGACACGGACCTTTTCATTACAGCTTCCAGACCGGAACGCGCAAGCAACCGTCCGATATTTTGCCAATTGAATTCAGTCCATTTGGCGCCGGAGTAATGGAACAGATACCATTCGCCGCGCGGCAAGGCGCGTCCACGGACATAGCGCAGGAATGGCGTCCCCCAGTCTAGATGTATAAAATTTTTGATTTCATTCCGGCGCCGCAGAATTTCCGCGTCCCCGGGCGAGGCGCAGTTGATGATCATCCTGTCCGGCCGGTCTTTCTGGACAATTTCCGCCATGCGCTTGAAATATTTCCACTGCAAATCGAGAAAATTCCGCCGGCAATTGGCGCAGTGACAAATCTCATTAAACCGCCCCTTGCCAAATTGATCCTCGGCAAATTGACCTGTAATCCCGTCCAGCCCGGGGTATCTGGCAAAGACTTCTTCCAGATATTCCTCCCAAAAAGCCATCACTTTCGGATTGGATGCGCAAGCTGTCCCGAACTTGCTTCGGAAGTCGTGCTTGTTCGGGTTCTCCCCGGTTTTCTGGAACAGGCCCCAGTCTTCTTCCGATGGAAGCGGCGACCGGCCAAACTGTTTTGCGCCCAGTTCCGGATGTTTGCGGAGTATCCCGCTGAACATGTCCGGAAAGTCAATAAACATGGTGACTTTCATATATCGGCTGTGCGCATAAGCGATCATGTCCCCGATGAATTCGTGTTTCACGTTCGGATGATATTGATTCACGCATTCCGGAAATTTACTGGAAGGATAGGAAATACCGAACCCAAACTCAAACAGCCAGATATCAATATGATTTATCTTGTATTGCGCCAGCCAGTCAATAAACCCCTTGTAATCATATCCTTCCCCATTGCCCCATTCCTTTTCCCATTGGTTGTGGCTGAGATGATCGGGCCCGCCGATATTGGTGCAAATTCCGCGGATAGGAACCACCGGCCGGTTAAAAATGGGGAATCTTTCAGTATGCAGATCGTCCAATTTAACCCTGTCGCCTTCGGCATAGAGATGATTTATCAATGTTTGGACGGCGTAAAACGTGCCTTGGGGCGTGCCGCCGCACAGGAGCAGGTTTCGCTCATCCGGACTATAAACAATGAATCCCTGCGCCCCAAGATCATCCGGCATAATAAAATCCCTGCGCAGCCTGCTGGACATGATCATCGCAACCTTATTATCCGACAATGAGCAGGACGTCTTGTCAAAAACACATTCTCTGGCCGTGGGATTGTCCAGTCCAAGCAAAACATTGTCTTTTTCCAATATTTTCCGGAGACGGGAGCTTTTAGAAAGGGTCCCAATCCATATTTTTTTAAATTTTCCCGCAGTCTTGCTCTTTTTTCTTGCGTTGATTTCCACCCCGAAAATTTCTTTGATTCTTTTGCCCAGCAATTCGCCCGATTCAAAATCCTCTTTTAAGCCGGAATCCACGATTATTTCAGCCGTTGCCTTCTGTTTCTCCGCCAGAACGAATTCTTTTCCATGGAACTTCATCTTGCACAGCTCCTTTCAGTTTATGTTGTCAAATCCTATACCTTGCGCGCGCCGGCCGATTTTCTGACAATCAATTCCGGCGTTATCATAATATGGCTCGGTTCCGCTTCCTTATTTTCGATTCTGTTCATCAGCGTCTCGACCAGCGCCATGGCCACCTTTTCCTTGGGTTGCGCCACGGTTGTCAACGGAACTTCAAAATAGGGCGCAAAATTGATATCGTCGAAGCCGACCAGCGAAATATCATCCGAAACTTTCAACCCCGCCTCCCGGATGGCGGAAAACGCTCCCATGGCCAGCAAATCGCATTGCATGAAAATGGCGCTCGGGCGGTCTTTCATCGCCAGAATATCTTTTGTTACCTTATAGCCATCGGCAAGCTGTGTGCCGCAGGACCTGACAAGCGTTTCGTCAAATGCCATCCCCTGTTCCAGCAATGCTTTCCGGTATCCCTTGAGACGGCCCAATTTTCGCCCCATTGCAAACGCCGCTGTCACGCATGCAATCCTGGCGTGTCCCAGCGCAAGCAGATGCTTTACGGCGGCATATCCGCCTTTTTCCATGTCAATCGAAACCGAATCAACATCGGACAGCCATTCGATTTCATCGCGAATGACGATCGGCATGCGCGATTCCGCCAGGGCCGAATAATAATCCCGATTGACGTCAGGATAAGCCGGAATCATGATCAAGCCGTCAACCTGCTGTTCATAGATTTTTTCCAGGAACCGCCGTTCCCGCAATGGATCCTCGTCAATGAAATAGGCAAAAGTGTCGTATCCCCTTTCAAAAGCCGCTTTCTCAATCAGGGCATTGGTTTCGATATAGATCGGATTCAAACTGCTGGGCAGAATCACGCCGATGGCGTTTGTTCTTTTCTGCACCAGGCTCCGGGCTATCCGGTTGGGCTTATAGTTAAGTTGTTTTGCCACGGCCTGAACGCGCAGTTTGGTCGCCTCGTTAATTTTGGAGCTGTTCCGCATGGCGAGCGAGACGGTGGAGGTCGAAACTTTCGCAATTTTGGCTATGTCAAAAATGTTTACCATGGCATTGTATTTATAATAACGTTATAACTATACAGTAATATATCATTTATTAACAGTATTTTTATCAATTTCAAACGTTTGAAATTCTTTAAAAAGAAAAAATAACACATTTTCTGTCCAAGTCAAGAAAATTTTCACCCTCCGGAAAAAAAATCTTTGCCCCCTCAAAAACGAGGGGTTACCCCTCCGGCCCCTGTAACCCCGAATGAACGCGTGGTTTTGGTTAACCACTTGCGTCCGGATGGACGCCACTGCCTGCAAGGTGGCGGTCTTGGCCATAGGACTGATCACCGGCCTGGGTATAATGGGCATGAACATTTCCGCCTTGATGGCAGGTCTTGGTTTGACAGGATTCGATTTGGGATGTGCATTGATAGATGCGCTCTCGAATCTACTGGCCGGCGTGTTAATTCTTGTTTATCAGTCCTCCAGCAACGGCGATTGGCTTCGGCCGCCGGATGCGAGGGCAAGGTCGTAGAGATCAACCTGAGATATACCTTCATAAAAAACACTTATCTGTTCCGAACTCCACTATATTCAGCAAGATCGTGCGCGTGCCGGAACAAAATAATGATTAGAAAAAGATTGAATGCTGGCTGTATTTTACGTATAAACTTAATCCTTAGCAAGGGTGTGATAGTTATAGCTCTATCATAGGTTGTCGAATGGTCGGGCCGCCATTCAGTAAATTGCGTGTCAATTTTGCTGGAGACGGCTCATGGCAGATCAACAACAATCATACATGTCGGCCAGCGGTTGTTTGGTTCGCTCAGCATGGACATTCATCGGCCATGCAGTTCTGCTTGTTTCAGCCCTGTATATTTTTGAAAAGCAGGCCCGTTGCTTTTCTATTTTTGATGGTCTTTATTTGTTATCAATGGTCCTGATAATTCTTTTCCGCTTTATTGACATTCGTTTCTTAAAAGGCGAAACGGTGTACGGCAAATCCGCTTCAACGACGCACTGGCGCAGGCATATTTTGATAATGGTGCCGGTATATTTGCTTTTTCTGATATTAGCCCATGTATTTGGAGTTTTGTTTTGACTGATTTAACACAAGCATCTTCAGGGAAGTCTGCGCCCGAGTCCCGGCCAGGAAGCGGTGACGTTGTACCATCGGCGCCGGATATTCTCAAAACGAGGATTGAGCAATACAAATCGGCGGCGGAAGGCCTGCGTGATATGTTATTGGCTGATTTGATTCGTTTTGGAGAAATTCCCGCGCCGACGTTTGCCGAAGAACAGCGGATTCGTTTTCTGGCCAACCGGTTTGAGGAGATTGGCCTCACCCATATCTCTATTGACGCCATTGGTAACGGCATGGGAATTATTGCGGGAAGTGAAGGCCGCCGTACTTTATTGGCGCTGACCAATGCCGATACGCTCGTAAAGAACATTAAAGATCAAACAATTGAAGTGCAAGCCGACCGCTTGATCGGTCCGTTTGTCGGAGATAACAGCATTGCTTTGGCGGCATTGACGACCTTGCCTTTACTGCTTGAGCGTCTTAATTTACAGTTCAAGTCCAATATCATTCTGCTGGCAACAACACGATCGCTGGAACGCGGCAATCTGGAAGGGATAAAACATTTTCTGGCAAATTCGGGACAACCCATCGAGGCAGGACTTTGCCTGGAAAGCGTCCAACTGGGAAGACTGAATTATCATTGTATAGGTTTGCTGAGGGGGGATATTCATTGCCGGCTGCCAGAAAATTACAACTGGGCTCAATATGGAGCGACCGGCAGTATTGTTCCCATGAGTGATGTTGTCAACCGAATCAGCCAGATTGCGTTGCCTCACCGGCCGTTGACAACCATTATTATGGGTATGATTCAAGGCGGCATTGCCTATAACAACGTTGCGCGGGAAACAATTTTGTCATTTGAAGCGCGGAGCGAGTCGCTGGATATCCTGAACCAGATCAAACAGCAGATTGCTGACGTTATTGCCGAAGTCGGCGCACGTTCAGGCGTGGAAATCACCTTGGATGTCATTGCCCAGCGCGAGCCGGGCGGCCTGGATATTTCGCATACTCTGGTTCGTAAAGCCACGACAATTTTGGCCGCCTTGGGATTGCAGCCGATGTTATATTCCACCACCTCCCAGCTTTCGGCCATTCGGGACGCAAAAATTCCAGGATTGACCATCGGCCTGACCACAGGCGAACGCCGTTATGAACTGGATGAAATTGATGAGTCCGTGAATATTGCCCCACTGGCGTCGGGACTCGCGCAACTGGTGGGGATCCTTCAGGCGATTGACGAAGGGGGTGTTTCATGAAGCTGAACCTGCGGAAATGGCTGCGAAGTTTGACGGAGCGGGCGCCGGCCAAAACCACGCAAAAAAGATTCCAAGTCGCGGATTGGCTTCCCACTCATACTTTTCATCATTCGCAATTCGCAGATCTTAAAGCGCTTGTGGTTGAAAAGGAACGCCAGAATCTGCGCATTTCATTATGCTTGCCGGCCTTAAATGAGGAAAAAACCATCGGCAAAGAAATTATTATGCTTAAGTCCGAACTCATGAAACGTTATCCATTACTGGACGAACTGGTCGTAATTGATTCCGGATCAACCGATCAAACCCGCGAAATTGCAGCGTCTTTTGGAGCGAGTGTTTATTTGGCGCGCGATATCCTGCCGCAGTATGGAGAGAAACACGGCAAGGGGGAAAATTTATGGAAGGCTCTTTATCAGATGCGCGGAGATATTATCATCTATATAGACGCCGATATAACGAATATCCGGCCTCATTTTGCCTACGGATTGGTTGGCCCATTGATCCGTATGCCGGAAGTCCAGTATGTCAAAGCCTTTTATGACCGCCCCCTGACTGTATCCAAGGGCGTGCGTGTGTCAGGTGGAGGAAGGGTTACTGAAATACAGGTGCGGCCGCTTTTTTCATTATTTTTCCCGGAACTGACCGCTATTATTCAGCCGTTATCCGGTGAGTATGCCGCCCGGCGCAGAGCATTGGAAAGATTGCCTTTCCCGGTCGGCTATGGAGTGGAGACCGCTCATTTGCTTGATATTTATCATCGCTGGGGCATGGCGGCATTTGCACAGACTGATTTGGACCAGCGCATTCATCGGAATCAATCAACGCATGCGCTGGGCAAAATGGCTTTCGGCATTTATCAGACTTTTTTCCGGCGGTGGAAGGCCTATGGATGCGTGGAAAAATTGCCGGCAATGGAAACCATGTTGCGTCAATTCCAGAATTGCGACGGCCGTTATGAGCAAACTGAGTCATTGATTCGGGAAGTGGAACGCCCGCCGATTATAACTATTCCGGAATATCAAAAGGCTTTCGGGCGCCATCCCTAACCGCTTATGCGCGTGGCCATTGTCCATTATCATCTTCGCTCCGGCGGCGTTGCGCGTGTTATCCAACACACTGTCCAGGCGCTCCGGGAACGTTCCATTGCTGCCGTCGTACTGTCCGGCGCCGCGCCGGACGGCACCTGGTCTTGCCCGGTCGGCGTGGTTGAAGGTTTGGATTATATGTCTCGGGGAAATATGACTGGCCGCGCGGCCAGGTTCCTGGCCGAAAGAATGAAACGGTCGGCAACTCGACTATTGGGACGATCCCCTGATATATGGCATATCCACAACCATGCGTTGGGTAAAAATCCGGCGCTTACCATGGCGGTCCGCCATCTGGCAGATGAAGGACAGCGCATTCTGCTTCAAATTCATGATTTTGCCGAGGATGGCCGGCCGGCCCTGTATCACCGCATGCTCCATTATATAGCCAAGGGTGATATGGAAGCTTTCGGTGCGATAACATATCCGCGGGCGCCGCACGTCCATTATGCCGTGCTGAATCAGCGGGATGCTTTTTTCCTTCAATCTGCCGGAGCGGGGAAAACTTTTATCCATTGCCTGCCGAATCCGGTCATGTTGCCGGCCGATAATAATTCATCAAATGCGGTTAAATGGGAGGGAAAACGCCGGTTTTTATATCCAACGCGGGCATTGCGCCGGAAAAATATCGGCGAGGTGCTTCTCTGGGCCGTCATGGGAAAAGCAAATGATTCCTTTGCCCTGACGCTGGCGCCTGCCTCCAAAACAGACCGCATTGTTTATGATGATTGGAAAAGACATGCCCGGCGTGGGCATCTGCCAATCCGTTTTGAGGTCGGCATGACTTCTGAAGCATCCCTGACCGGCTGGATGCGTTCATCAACCGCCATCATCACCACTAGCGTTGCCGAAGGGTTCGGGTTGGCGTTTTTAGAGCCATGGCTGGCCGGCCGGCCGGTAGCGGGACGGGACTTGCCGGAAATCACAAATGAGTTTTCCAAGTCCGGCGTTCGATGGCCCCGTTTATATAATCGGCTTGAGGTTCCATTGTCTTGGATTGGGAACGGAAAGTTCAGGCGCGCGCTTTACCGAGGCTTGAAGCAATCGTATCGCGCTTATGGTCGTTCATTGACTCCTGATGACCTGGAACGCGCCTATGATGCGGCTGTGCGGAAAAATAGTGTTGATTTTGGCCGATTAAACGAGTCCTTGCAGTTGGCCGTCATAGACCGGATGCTACATTCTCTCCAACTCCGTAATCGGATCCGACCATTGAACCTGAATTCAGGATTAAAAGATCCCGATGTTGCATACAATGCTGAGACAATTAGAAAGGCCTATGGCTTGGAACAGTATGGCGCACGGTTGGGGGAGGTTTATACCCGCTTGCTGGCATCAGACACCGGACCGGTTTCCTGTCTGTCGGCGGAAAGATTGCTGGATCAATTTTTGGCGCCAGAGCGTTTTTGCCTGCTGCGAACTTAAAATAACATGAATCGTCTTCCTCCATCTTTAATTGCCAGGATTCGCGCGCTGAATCATGGCCGCCATTTGATCCCGGTGAAAATTCGGCCGCGCTTGCGCAATTTGTCGGGAATCCGCGCCGTCCTGTTCGATGTCTATGGCACGCTGGTTGATTCCGGGATAGATCCATCCCGGCCTTTTTCTCGGCGGATTTTCAACTGCCAAATAAAAAATGCGTTGCGGCAAGCGGGCTTGAATCCCTGTGATCCACAAGCGGGACTTTCCATTTCGGATGCCCTGCAGGAAAGGATTACGCATGTTCATCTGCTGGCCCGTTCACACGGAATAGATTATCCCGAGGTAGATATTCGTAATATCTGGAAGCAGGTGTTGACCACGAGTATTCAACGAGGGTGGATAACGGGAACTGTAAATGCCAATGTAATCACACGCGTCGCGCTGGAGTTCGAAGGAGTCCAAAATCCTGTTATGTTGATGCCGGGCGTAAAAACCGCGCTGGCGCTGTTGCGTCAACGCGGCATTAAAATGGGGATTGTTTCCAACGCCCAGTTTTATACGCCTTTGATTCTTCAGGTTCTATTTGGCGCCAGCCTTGCCAGGATCGGTTTTGACCGCCCGCTCTGCATCTGGTCTTACCGGTTGGGCCGGGCAAAACCTTCTTCCGATTTGCTGAATCTGGCTTTGAAACGTATCAGGCAAAAGTATTGTCTGAAGCCGCGCGAGGTGCTGGTGATTGGCAATGACTGGAATAATGATCTAGTACCGGCCCGATGGGCCGGTTGCCGCACGGCGTTACTGGCAGGGTCCAAACGATCATTTCCACATCTGCGGAACACGGATCGTCCGGATTTGCTGCTGACCCATTGGTCGCAACTTGAAAACATTTGGACAAAAAATCATCCGTAGAAATTAAGACTTGTATATCACCCATGCCGCGATACGATTAACCAATAAGATAAATCCCATTATTTGAACGGAAACGTATTATATGGCGGAAAACATCGGCTTTATTTCAACGCGGTTTGCCGGAACGGACGGCGTATCCCTTGAGGCCGCGAAATGGGCGCGGGTCCTGGAAAAGGACGGGCATAACTGCTTCTGGTATGCCGGCCGGCTCGATCATCCGGCCTCATCCAGCATGTGCGTGCCGGAGGCGTTTTTTAACCACCCGGAAAACGCATGGATCACCGAGCGGATATGGGGCAAGACCGCCCGAACGCCGCTGATCAGCCATCGCATCCGTGAATTGAAAACGTATCTCAAGACGACATTGTATGATTTCATTGATAAGTTTGAAATCAAACTCATGTTCCTTGAAAACGTTCTTGCCATTCCAATGCATATCCCTTTGGGTCTGTCTGTAACCGAGCTGATGTCGGAAACTCATATACCGGCCATCGGCCATCATCATGATTTTTACTGGGAACGCACCCGTTTCTCGGTCAACGCGGTCAACGATTATCTGGATATGGCTTTCCCATCGCGCGATCACGATCTCCAGCACGTGGTAATCAACCAGGCGGCCCAGGAAGAATTGGCGCGGCGCAAATCCATTTCCTCCATGGTCATTCCCAATGTGCTTGATTTTGAAAATCCGCCCCTGCCGGTTGACGCCTATGCCGCTGATGTTCGCGCCGAAATCGGCCTCGCGCCGGATGACAAATTGATCCTCCAGCCGACGCGGGTCATTCCGCGCAAAGGCATCGGCCATGCCATCAACCTGGTGCAGATGCTGGGCAATCCCAAGTATAAACTCGTGGTTTCCCATGAAGCCGGCGACGAAGGTCTTGAATATAAAGCCATGCTCACGGGATTTGCAAAAAGATCCGGAGTGGATTTGCGTTTTATTAACATCCGCACCGCCGGATCTCGCAATGACGCCAAAGATGGCAAAAAGGCGTTCACGCTCTGGGATATTTATCCCCACGCCGATTTTGTCACCTATCCCAGCATGTACGAGGGCTTCGGCAATGCCTTTCTGGAGGCGGTGTATTTTAAAAAACCGATTATGGTCAATCGTTATGAGGTTTTTACCCGCGATATTGAGCCCAAGGGGTTCCGCGTGCCGATCATTGAAGGTTTCCTGACCCGCGAGATAGTGGATGAGGTCCGGCGCATTATGACGGATTCCGATTATTGCCGGGCCATGGTGGAGCACAATTATAAAGTGGCAAACCGATATTACAGCTATGCCGTTCTGCGGCGGGGATTGCGCACGCTGATTACCAATGTCCGCGGATTGACACCATGAAAACCTATTATGCCAGTCCAATTATGAGCCGGATTCACGAACGGTTCGCGCGCTTGTATGGCTCTGCCGCCGACCGTTGCCTGACGCGGCTGGCCATGCTGATCGGCCGCTATGGGATTGAAGCGGACGCCAGTTCTCCGCAAGTCCCCTGCGATCAACGCACTGCTTTGCTGATCGCCTATCCTGACGCGGTCCAGGCGCCGCCCAAGCCGGCGCTGGCGGTTTTGAAAAAAATAATGGAAACTCACGTTGGGAATACGATCACCCATCTGCACGTATTGCCATTCTTTCCGTCGTCATCGGACGACGGTTTTTCCGTGGTTCATTTCCGCTCGGTTGATCCGGCCCTGGGTAAATGGTCCGATTTGCAGGCCTTGGGCAAATCCTATAACCTGGTATTTGACATGGTCTTGAATCATGTGTCCAGCCAGAGCGGATGGTTTCAGGATTATATGGCCGGGATAGCGCCGGGAAGACATTATTTCATTGAAGCCGGCCCGAACGAAAATTTTACCGGCGTTGTCCGTCCGCGCAGCAGTCCATTGCTTACCCCAATTATGACTGATAACGGTCTAAGACACGTCTGGACCACTTTCAGCTCCGACCAGATTGATTTAAACTATGCCACCCCGGACGTGCTGTTTGAAATGCTTGATATTTTGCTTTTCTACATTGCCATGGGCGCGCGCGTTCTGCGGCTGGACGCCATTGCCTATTTATGGAAACAGAAAGGCACCAACTGCCTGAACCTGCCGGAGACGCATGAAATCATCCGTCTCTTCCGCGATATTTTGACGCTGACCGCCCCGGATGTTCGTTTGCTCGCGGAAACCAATCTCCCGCTGGCCGAAAATCTTTCTTATTTCGGGGATGGCGGCGAAGCTCATTGGGTTTATCAATTCAGTCTGCCGCCGTTGTTGTTGCACGCGCTGGCCAGAGGAACCGCGCGCTATTTAGCCGCCTGGGCTGATAAATTGCCGCCGCCGCCCATCGGGTGCGCCTACCTGAACATAACCGGCACACATGACGGCATCGGCGTCCGTCCCCTGGAGGGTTTAATTCCTGAATTGGAAATAAAAGGGCTTGTTGAGCATATCGTCAGGCTGGGCGGACGCGTCTCTACGCGTCGGACAGAAAACGGAGATGACGCGCCCTACGAACTGAACAGCACGTGGTTTGACGCGCTGGGCGGGGTTGGCGATACTCCGGAATTGCACATGGCCCGCTTCTTATGCGCCCAGACAATCCTGCTGGCCTTTAAAGGCATTCCGGCCGTCTACTTAAACACATTGATAGCCGCGCCTAATGATCATGAGCTTGCCGGGCGCACCGGCATGAACCGTTCGCTTAACCGGACCAAATGGCAGAGCGCCGCTTTGCACACTGTCTTGACCCAGCCTGATTCAACGGCGGCCCGCGCATTGTCGGCCCAGCTCCGAATACTGAAGATACGGGGTGAACACCCCGCCTTTCACCCGGATGGGCCGCAAAAAGTTGCCGCTCTGACTGATACTGTGCTTGGCATAGAACGCATCGCGCCGGCCGGGACAGAACGCATTCTGTCCTTGGCCAATTTGAGCAATCAGCCGGTTAATCTGTCGCAGGCCAGCCTGCAAGCCCATGGCTGGCAAAACTATGGGGCGACGGATCTTTTGACGGGGCAAAGTATTGTCTCCCAAAATGGCGATATATCGCTTGGAGCGTATGCCGTTGTCTGGCTGGCATTGTCCCCATGAATATTTCTTCCAAAAACCTGAAGGAAGTTCGCCTTGTCATTATCTTTGTGCTGATCAGCATCGTATTGGGCGGCGCCTTGTCGGTCTTAATGGATAAACATGTTTCCCTGAAAGCCGTTGTTTCCGGCGGGGTTACGGGATTTTGGATCTCGTCTCTTTGCGCCGCCGGCAATTACGCTTTCCTTTATCGGCTCCGGTATCTTCCTTTTACCGCCCATCTGCTTCTCAGCACCGCCTATTACACGTTCGCGGCGTCAGCAGTTCTGGCGATTAAATTTGTTATTTTTTATCATGTCCATGACATAAGCCAATGGAGCCGCAATCTTTTTTCCGCGACCCTGTTGACCCTGGGGTTGAGTTTTACCGGCGCTTTTGTTTTAATGCTTCGGCGCATGCTGGGTCCCAACGTATTGCTGAATTTCTTCACCGGCCGCTACCATACGCCGGTTGAGGAAGAGCGCATCTTCCTGTTCGCGGATATCGTCTCATCCACGACCATTGCCGAAAAGATCGGCGACCTTAACTTTCACGTTTTCCTGAATGATTACTTTTATGACATTACCGATGCCATCCTGTCCGCAGGAGGTGAAATTTACAAGTATGTCGGCGATGAAATCATCGTCAGTTGGCGGGTCTCCGACAGCATCCGCAACACCCGGTGTATTCAATCGTTTTTTGAAATCAAGAAAAGCATTGAAAGGAAAAAACAAAGATATCTGGATAAATTCGGATTCATTCCCTATTGCCGGGCCGGCCTGCACTGCGGCCCGGTCGTTGTCGGCGAAATGGGGGATTTCAAGCAGGAAATCGCTTTTCTCGGAGACACGGTGAACACCACCGCCAGGATTCAGGAAGCCTGCCGGGAATACGGAGTTGATTTACTGGTGTCATCCGAATTGCTTGACAAGCTCCTGATACCACCGGATTACAAAGCAACCAGCCTGGGGAAAATTCGGCTGAAGGGGAAGGATAAGCCGATGGAATTATTCGGCATTGAAAAATCACCGGCGGCATTTCCGCGCGGATTGGCGGACGCGACACGCTCTCTATCCCGCATGAGGTAAGCCTAGGAAAGGCTTTGGAACAGGTGGAACAACTGACCGGACAGAAACCGGAGCAGACGACCTGCGGCTTGGGCTATCGCGGGCACAAATACGAGGGGCCATGCCAGGTAGAGATCGTGAACCGTTATCGTAAAGCGGTTTCGGGTTCGATGCGGTTCTGGCATCAGAGACGAAGCGCGATAGAGCCGATCATCGGACACATGAAAGGCGATTGCCGGATGGAACGCAACCGGCTCAAAGGCATTTTGGGCGACAAAATGAATGCGATGCTGGCGGGTTGCGGAATGAATTTCAGAAAGTTACTGAGAAAGCTCAGCAATCTTTTTTTGCGTTTGCTTTTGGAAATGCTTTATCGCCTATTTCCGGTTCCAAAATCATGTATGCAAACATCCTTGTTACCCGTATGTGTTTAAAATTAAAGGTTTTTCAGGAGCGACTAATGTACGACGTAAACAGTTCCATTGTTGATGCGTTCATAGGCGCCCATGTCAACCGTCCCGTAACGGATGCGGGTTCTGCCGTCCAGATCAACCGCGTTCGTCATCCAGCTCTGGTTCACCCCGGCATTGATACACGGTGAATTGGCGCTCAGACGATAATTACCGCCGGCCAGACTGACCAGGCCGGGATCATTCGTGATATTGCCGGACGCCCATCCGCTTTGCTCCGGCGC
>Ga0074199_1001151_pt1 | contig 26590 bp, 23 predicted proteins | sample EPASupsiteSAE347_FD_64528 | JGI IMG/M metagenome (GOLD analysis project Ga0074199, IMG submission 64528) | Bioremediated contaminated groundwater from EPA Superfund site, New Mexico - Sample SAE3-47 | ecosystem: Environmental > Aquatic > Deep subsurface > Groundwater > Contaminated ... | reverse complement strand
GAAACCATAAATTGAGGTCCTGCTGGATGGGTAGCCCCAGTCTCGGTTCGCTGCCCGGACCGTCGCCGGGATGCTTATCCAGGAACCGCCGCGCAGGACACGCGTTGTGCCGACAGGCGGCCCCTGAGGGTTGTTGCGAGGACTGCTGCCGTAATAGTGATCCTCATACCAGTCTTGGCACCACTCCCAGACGTTTCCGCTCATATCGTAGAAACCCAGACCGTTAGGCAGCTTTTTACCGACGGCCTGGGTTTTATCTTTGGCATTATCGCCCAGCCAGGCATACTTGGGCAGGGACGAAAGATCGTTCGTCCCTGCCCATTTCTCATTTTTCCCGCCGCTCCGGGCGGCAAACTCCCATTGCGCTTCCGTGGGCAGTCGGAAAGTCCGTCCTGTTTTTTGTGACAACCACTCCGTGAACGCTGCCGCGTCATGCCAGGATATGCCGACAACCGGATGATCGTCCGCCGTCAAGGCATCTCCCAGGGGGGCATAATGCTTGCTGATACCCGTATAGGCACTTTCGTTGCCTTCATTTTCCTCCCATTCCGGCAGGTGACTCCCCGTCTCGAGGGTGAATTGCCGGTATTCCCGGTTGGTGACCTCATACTTTCCCAAATAGAAATCGCTCACGCACACTTCGTGAACCGGTTCCTCGTATATCGCCGGAGCAAAATCTTCCAAGTAAATCTGATGGTCGGAAAGCGATTTGTCCTCTCTGCTCTTAAAGGTATTCCCCATCCGATAGCAGCCGCCCTTAACGAAGATGAATTCCATCTCTGTGTTGGTTTCGGTAAAAACATCCCCCCTGGTCACGGGAAGGGTCTTCCCCTTTCCCTTCCCTCTATCTGCTTGATTATTTTCCCCCTCATCCCCCATGGCGACGCTTCCCATCATATTGAAAATCATGATTATAAGGACACAAAACGATAGAATGAGTCGTTGCATAATCTTCATCCGTCTCTGGCTGGGAGCGCAATTGAGCCCGATATTTAATTGATATTGCTTTTGACGGGTCGAAGTATAGGGGGGTTGTTCTCGTTCGTCAAGGATATTTTGCGTCGAAAAACAAGGGTATGCGATGCGGTATGGGGAACATCCGATAGCCCTCAGCCTGAGTTGGCAGCCTGGAGTCAGGTCTAAAATAAAATTAAAGACCTGACTCCAGGGAGAGTCGTTTATTAAGCTTTCGGCGCCTTCCAGTTGTCTTCCGCCTCAATTCCGTCCGGCGTGTACGTCCAGACGACATCCTCATAGGTGAAAGCGATTTCCTGCATGTGCTTGAAGGGCTTATTCTCCTCCAGGAAGGTGTAGGGGAAAAATTCCCGGGAGTTTACAATGATCGCTTCCTTCAGCTTGATCGTGAAGTATTTTTCCTCCTGCCCTTTTTCACTGATCCGGAAGAAGGTGATCTCCGTATCGAGATGTTCACCGGAGCAGCAGGCCTGGAAGAGCTTGGGGGTGTGCTTGCCCATGTTAGTGACAAGCTTCAGGGGCAGATGGATGCGCTGGCCCGTGGGCAGACCCGTATGGGTATCCTTGGGGATTTCCACTGCGTGATCCATAGAATAGCAGATAATCAGATTTTCCCGGCCCTGCTGGGTGCAGTCTCCCTGAATTTCTCCCTGATTCTTGCCCGTTACCTTCATGTAAATTGTCATTGCCATGGTTCATTTCCTCCTTCTTTCGTTATTGTGTCTGTTTTAATTCCTATAGCAGCATATCCCGTGCCATGAGGCGATATGCAAACATTTAAGGTAGTTGCAAAAACGCCTGCTTTGGTTGCGCCCAGACCTGCAAACTATGTGGGCGGTTGCGCCAACAATGTAGGTAGTACAAGCCGGAAACAGCAAATTCATTAGGTGGTAATGCCGTATCGTTTCATTTTCTTACGTAGACCTTCCCGGCTCCTCCCCATACGCCTTGCCGCTGCGGACCGGTTGCCATTTGTCGCGGCAATGGTTTCCAGAATGAGACGGCATATCGGAGGAAATATCGTTTTTATTGAGAGGAAGCTATGAGCTTATTTATCCGTGGTTATGAGCTGATATTAATCTACTAATCGCGTTGGCCACTGCTGTGCGCCATGAAGCACCCGCAAAATTTGAATGGTTTTCCCCTTGATTCGATAGGCAGCTATGTAAGGAGTCCTTACAATAACCAGTTCCCGTGTTCCTTTTACACGCCCTGGACGACCTATCTTTGGATACGATGTGAGCAAGAATATCTGCTCTTCAATCTCATCACCTTGCTCAATAGCCGCGATTGGATTATCAGCGGCTATATATTCGACGACATCCTCAAAGTCTTGCTTAGCAGTCGGCAACCATTCCAGAATCAAGATTGATTCCTTTTCTTGGATCGCGTCACAAGCGTCTTGCGTTTCGCAGCCCACTCTTTTTGTACCTGTTCATGAGGAATAAAGATGGTCGCAGGATTATCAGCATCTTCTATGGCTGCATGAACTTGCTGCCGGAACCATGCATCATGCTCTTTTGCGGCCTGTTCGGGCAGCTTGATCTGGAAAGGCAATCCCTTTTCTGCAACAACTTGGTGGATGAAAAGCCTGATTGCGTCGCTCATGGAAAGACCCAATCTATGTAAGAGCGTTTGAGCCTCCAATTTGATTGTTGCGTCTATCCTTGAACGAATTACCGTGTCTGTCATTTTCTGCATCTCCTGAGTATTTGTAGCTACATCTTAGCTCATTCAGGGATATAAGATCAAGGAATATTTTTTTACCTCATATTGTGGGGGTGCCGTTAAGGTACTTCAGAGATCTGAAGTACCTTAACTATTTAATTCAATATTTAGTCTGTCCCGGCGTTGTCGCCGAAATCAAAGGTAAACGTTCCCTCGGCGTCCATGTCCAGGTGCACCCGGGAGGGCATGCCGCCTTCGCTCATGTGGGTGAGGATCGTCTGGGACAGACGGGGCAGGACGTTGCCGTTCAGGATGTACTCGATATTTCGGGCTCCCGTCTCCACTTCCGTACAGCGGGCGGTGATGGCATCTGCCACCGCCGGGGCGTAGGTCATGGCCATCTTATTGTTTTCCATGAGGCTTTTCTGGACCTTCTTCAGTTTCAGCTCAACGATGAGGTGCATGGCCTCGGCGTTGAGGCTGTAGAAGGGGATGACGTTCATACGGGCCAGGAGGGCCGGTTTGAAATGAGACGAAAGAATGGGCCGGACGGCCCCGGCGACAACGTCCGCTGCCGGCGCTTCGGGTCCGGCGGTCATCTCCTGGATCACGTCCGAAGCGAGATTGCTCGTCAGGATCATGATCGTGTTGCGGAAGTTAATCTCTTTGCCTTCGCCGTCGTTGGCGATTCCCTTATCGAATATTTGATAGAACAGGTTCATGACATCGATATGGGCCTTTTCCGATTCGTCCAGCAGGACGACGGAGTAGGGCCGCTGCCGGACGGCTTCCGTCAGCATGCCGCCCTCGCCGTAACCGACGTAGCCGGGGGGGGAGCCGATAAGGCGGCTCACCGTATGGCTTTCCTGAAACTCGCTCATGTTGATCGTCACGACGTTCTTTTCGCTGCCGAAGAGCATGTCCGCCAGGGCAAGGCCGGTTTCCGTCTTTCCCGTTCCGCTGGGACCGGCAAAGAGGAACACGCCGATGGGCTGAGTCGGACTTTTGATGCCCGACTTGGCTGCCCGAATGACTTCCGCCAAGGCTCCCATGGCGGCGTCCTGACCCTTGATCCGCTCTTTGAGGCGATCTTCCAGGTGGATAATGGTTTCCGCTTCGTCCTTGAGCATCTTCCCCAGGGGGATGCCCGTCCAGTCGGAAACGACCTGGGCGACGGCGTCGGGGTCCACCTCAATCTGGATCAGCGGCTCGTCGGCCTGGAGATCCTTCAGGGCTTGACCGGCCGCTTCCAGTTGTGTTTTCAACTCTTCCTTTTTCTCCTGTTCTTCCGCCGCAAGGGCGTTGAGCTGTTCCCGGAGGGTGACAACCTGATGAGCCGCTTCCTTCTCCTTCAGCCACCGTTCCTGAAGCTGATCAGCCTCATCATGGACGGCCTGGCGCTTGTCCACGACGCCCTGGTACTTTTCCTCGTCGATTTTGGCGCCGTTGGCCCGGTCCCGGTCCATCGCCTTGATTTCCCGATCAAAGGCCTGAACGGCCCTCTCTTTGGCCTCCAGGACGGCGGGTTTGCCGGTCAGGTTGACCTTGACCCGGGCGCAGCTCGTATCCATCAGGTCGATGGCCTTGTCGGGGAGGAAGCGCCCGGTTATATAGCGATTGGAAAATTCGGCGGCGGCCACGACGGCGTCGTCCCGGACGATTACCTTATGGGCCTTTTCATAACTGGCCTTGAGTCCCCGGAGCATGAGAATCGTTGTTTCCACGTCGGGTTCGTCAAGTTTGACGAGCTGGAACCGCCGCGCTAAGGCGGGATCTTTTTCGAAGTATTTTTTATATTCGCTCCAGGTGGTGGCGGCAACCGTCCGCAATTCCCCCCGGGCCAGGGCCGGCTTCAGCAGGTTTGCGGCGTCGCCGCCTCCCGCGGCGGCGCCGGCCCCGATGAGGGTATGGGCCTCGTCGATAAAGAGGATAATGGGTTTTTCCGAGGCCTTGATCTCATTGATGACCCCTTTGAGGCGGTTTTCGAATTCCCCCTTCATGCCGGCGCCGGCTTCGAGGGCCCCCATGTCCAGACCTAAAAGGGTAACGCCCTTGAGCATGTCCGGGACGTCGCCTTCCACGATCCGCAGGGCCATGCCTTCGACGACGGCTGTTTTACCAACGCCCGGCTCCCCGACGCAGATGGGGTTGTTCTTGCGCCGCCGAGCCAGGATGTCGATCATCTGGCGGATTTCGTTGTCCCGGCCGAAGACCGGATCGATATCTCCCTCGGCGGCCCGCTGGGTGAAGTCCATGCAGAAACGGCTGGTGAATGACCCGTCCCCTCTGACCGCGGCTGCATCCCCCGGGACCGTTTCCTTTGCTCCCTTTTCCGTTTCCGTGGAGGAGCCGGTCAAGCTCCAGAATTCCTTAATCAGGGCTTCCCTGCCGATATCCTTGATCAGGTCCGCGTACCTTCCCGTTGCATACAGAGTGGGCTTGGCCAGAAATGCCAGCAGTATGGACCCCGAACGGATCTTCCTGTCCCCCAGGTCGATAGAGGAGATCAGCCAGGCGTCCTGAATCAGGTCGAGAAGGTGAGGGGAGAAGACCGGTTTGGCCGCATTGCCCGTCTTGTAATCCTCAAGAGATTGTTCAAGCGCCTTCTGGAGTCTTCCTATTTCCAGGCCGAATTTCGGGAGGATCAGCGGCCAGTCGGACCGGGGTTCCTCCAGGAATTTCGTGATGAAATGTTCAACCGTAATTTCATAATGGGTTCTCGAGACGCACAACCCTGCGGCGTTCTGCAAGGCGTTCGTACAAAAGGCATTCATGTGGAGCAACAAAGACTTGATATCGACGGCAACCATGGTTCATCCTCCCAAAATTAGTTTTGGGGGTCAGACTTACTTATTGACATTTGACGTCAAATGTCAATAAGTAAGTCTGACCCCATTACTACCCGGAAAAAGGGCGCAACAGTCCATGGGAATGGCCCCTTCCGAAAAGATCCAGGTGTTGCATCCCAGCATGGCCTGGGAACTGACGACGGTTGTAGTTAAATCCTGTGGTTTCAAAGTCACTTCCACGTCCCAGGTAAGGGGCTGGTCAAGGTAGAAGCGAATCAACTGTCCTAACTTCTGAAAGTCCGGCTGGTCGGGAAGGTAACGATTGAATGTTTCCTTATTCACCGGTCCGATGTGAACGCGGAAGTTTCCCGCCCGATCGGCAATCCCTGCTCCGAGATAGGCGTCCTCTCCGAGAATATTTCCGGACACTCCGAGAAACAGGCGTTGATCTTCCGGGATTGTCGCGATGCGCTCCCGGCATTGGGTAATATGAACTGCCGGTTCGGAGAGTCCGTCGGCCAGGAGAGCCCGCAATCCTTCCGCCGATCTGGGAAACTGGGTCGCCAGGCCGATGTATCTGAGCATTCCGTAAGGATTTTCCGCACTTTCCCTTAACGCCTCTCCTCCCAGACCGGCGAGGCAGTAAAGCCTCTGCAGGACATCTTTGTCGGGATCTTCGGCGATATTAAAGAAAAGGTGATAGTGTTTCCAAATACCGAAATACAGGGAATAGAGCCGGGAGTTGAAAATATCATAAAAATCGCGGCTGATGGACCGGTCCTGTGAGAGCTCTTGGAGCAGGTCTTCCGTATAGAAGGTCGGCAGAGGTGAGGAGGACCCATAGAGGCCAAGGAACGCCGCCGTGACCATGAAGCTGCCCGGCGGGGAGGATTCTTCTATTTTCGTAATGTCCGATTCCGGAAAGGCGAGGGAAAGTTCCGGACGGACACGTATTTTTTTGGCAAGCTCGTTGAGATCAATGTCCGGGCTTGAGTTTCGGCGCAGATGAAGCAGCAGAAAGCGGAAGGCCTGGATGAATGAAAATCGCCGCCCCTCCGCAAGAAGTCTCTCTGTCAGCTTAGCAGTCGGTCTCCCATTCTCGTCGGCCATACAAAGGTTTCCCCGGTTTGGCTCTCTTTCAGCTTGAAAGAGAGAAAGGTGTTCATGCTGCTGTAGACGCCAAAGAAGAGATTCAGGATACATCCGAAGAGGTATAAATCGCCGAGTCCGGCAAAATAATCCTGTCGGGCGGTCATCTCTATTTGCTGTCCCCGAATAACCATCCCGCGGATCAGCCGGTCCGCCGGGGTGACGCTGAATTCCAGAATACCGTCGATCCTTTTCATGTTGGCGCTAATCTTGGCTTTATCCCGGGATTCGGGAAACACGTAGAGCCTGAGGAGCTCTTTGAGATTGTCAAGATTGGCCAGGGATAGATAATTCAACGACAAATGAGATAAAAAGCGCCAGGTCGCGTTTTCTCCCAGAGGCGGATCAATGGGCGGCGTCGGCGGCAGGACATTCCGGAACGTCAGCAGTTCCGGTGAATCGGATGTCTGCACGGAAATGTCGCCGATTTGAAGGCGCTCGGGAAGGGTGCCGTTTGTGCAGGTCAAACTTATGGACAGAGTCTCTCCCGCACGTTCAACGCCATCCCGGGGATATGAGAAAGACAGGAAGATTTCCGGGGCGTCGTTGATGGGAGAACGGGCATGGTTGACCTGATAAACGGATTGCTGCTGATCCGTTGATTGAAAAAGTTCCAGGGGGCGATATTCCTTTTTTGCCACGCTTCCCTGTTCGTAACCGATGACCTTGTCCACGCTGAAAACTTGATAATGATTCGGATTTTGTGCGGCCGGCCGGACACGGATCCTTTCCAGGCGGTGATCACGCAGGAATGGGTCGGCGTCGTGTTTGAACAGATTGATCACCGGCGTCCCATTCAGAATGAAGAGATCCGTTGTTACCTTGGAAGGGGCCAGGGGGGAAGGCTTCAATTCAAATAAGATCTCGAATTGCTTGCCTTTCCCGCGGTCACGCCACTTTTCCCAACCCCGGAGTTCGAAGAAAGAGAATTTTCGCGGCAGGATGAAGTATTCCTGGAGGAGGCGGTATCCGGAGAAGGAACGAATAGGAAAATTCAGCAGGGCGTTGTCCATGTCAAAGCCGATCGGTTTCAGGTCTGAGGGGGCAAGAATGCAGTCCTCACCTCCGCCGGTGGGTTTGATGACAATCCTTTGAAGATAGTGGCTAAGGAGGGTGAAGATGTCCGTAGCCTGGGTATTGCTTCCTCCCATGAAGAAACCGAGGCGTCGGGGCTGCCAGCGGGACAAGTCCGGACCTGTCAGCTCCAGAACGAGACGGATCTGGGATGCCCGCGCGGTAGGTTGCTGCAGCTCCGCCGATACGAGTCGCAGGGGATGGACGTCAATATCGAAACAGGTCTGGAAGAGACATGGCGTTCCATCAACCGGCACCGAAGCGAGGGAGGTGCCTCTTTTTACGGTTACCGTTTCCGGGAGATTCGGCTTTGGGGAGAAGACTACCACCGATGTCGAGGGAATTGGCCTGATATAATGGGGAAATGTGACCTCCGTGAGGCTATGGATAATTTCCGGGAAATCATCGTGCAACTTTTGACGAAGAAGCCCGGTAAGAAACGCTACTCCTTCGAGGAGTCTTTCGGCGTCCGGGTCTGCCGTGGGACCACTGAGCATGGGGGCCGTCGCCGGGTGGGTCCTGGAAAATTCAACGGCCAACTGCCTCAGGTTCTGTAATTCCTGTTCGTAGTATTTATTAAACATGAATATAAATTACAATCATTTCTCCATGCGCACCATGCCTTCGGCGGTTACGACCGTTTCGAAGATCACGGGGGTTGTCTTGTCGCGATCCGCCATCATGGCCCCTTCGAGTCTGAATCGCATCATTGAAGTTTCACCGGCCTTGGGGTCAAAGTGAACGTCGACCCGGATCAGGCGGGGTTCGTACTTCTGGATCACGGTCTTGATCATGTGTTCGAGTTCACTTGCCGAGGCGTTGAGATTTTCCCCGGCAAAGTTCGTCATATCGGGCATCCCATAGTCATCCGAGATCGGGGCGCTTCCCTGACGGGTATTCATCATCTTCTGCAAGTGGCGCAGCACGGACTCGATGCCCAGGGAGATGTCCCGGGGGCCCCGTTCCCCAGGATTCATCTCCAAATGGCGGATTCGCTCTAATAAGGTCTCTTCGTACATAAGTATGATCGATTGTTAATTACTGTCCTGGTCCCAGGTCTTGAGAATATTTTCAAAACCTGGGATCAGTTAGGGCTGTTTATTAAGCTTTCGGCGCCTTCCAGTTGTCTTCCGCCTCGATGCCGTCCGGCGTGTACGTCCAGATGATATCCTCGTAGGTGAAGGCTACTTCCTGCATGTGCTTGAAGGGTTTGTTCTCCTCCAGGAAGGTGTAGGGGAAGAATTCCCGGGAGTTTACAATGATCGCTTCCTTCAGTTTAATTGTGAAGTATTTTTCCTCCTGCCCTTTTTCGCTGATCCTAAAGAAGGTGATCTCCACATCGGCATGTTCACCGGAGCAGCAAGCCTGGAAGAGCCCTGGTGTTTGTTTGCCCATGTGGGTGATGACCTTCAGGGGCAGATGGATGCGCTGGCCCGTGGGCAGACCCGTATGGGTGTCCTTGGGGATTTCCACTGCATGATCCATTTGATAGCACAGAATCAGTCCTTCCCGGCCCTGCTGGTTGCAATCACCCTTAATTTCGCCCTGATTCTTGCCCGTTACCTTCATGTAAATCGTCATTGCCATGGTTCATTTCCTCCTTCTTTTAGTTTTGTGTTAAGGGTTATTTTTTATCCAGTTTACCAGACAAGGACAATGTAAACGACGCTCCCATGTACTTGAAATGGGGCTGTACCGTAAGATTCACACGGTACCAGCCGGGATCGCCTTCCACATCCGAAACGGTTACCTGAGCCTTTCTCAAGGGACGGCGGCTCCGGACGCCCGGCGAGACGCTGTCCTGATCAGCAACATACTGACGGATCCAGTTGTTCAGTTCCGTCTCCAGATCTCCTCTTTCCTTCCATGTCCCGATGTTTTCCCTCTGAATGACCTTGAGATAATGGGCGAGGCGGCCAATAACAAAAGTATAGGGTAGTTGGGTGCCAAGCTTGTAATTGGTCTCTGCCTGTTTGCCTTCCGGAGTATTGGGGAAGACCTTGGGCTTCTGTACGGAGTTTGCCGAGAAAAAGGCGGCGTTGTCGCTTCCCTTCCTCATCGTCAGGGCGATGAAGCCCTCTTCCGCCAATTCATATTCCCGGCGCTCCGACACGAGGATCTCGGTCGGTATTTTTGTCTGAAGTTCGCCCATGGCCTCATACTGGTAGATAGGCAGATCTTCGACGGCCCCTCCCCCCTGGGGCCCGATTATATTGGCGCACCATCTGTATTGGGCAAAGCTGTCACTGATCCGTGAGGCAAAGGCAAAGGAGGCGTTCCCCCAGAGAAAGTCGTTGTTGCCTCCGGAGACATTCTCCTTGAAATTGAAGTTCTTGACCGGCTTCGTATCGGGGCCGTAGGGAAGACGAAGCAGGAAATGGGGCATGGTAAGGGCTACATTCCGCGCATCCTCGCTTTCCCGGAAGGACTGCCACTTGATATACTGGGGCATCTCAAAAATGGACTTGAGGTCCTTGAGGTTGGGAAGGCCGGAAAAGTCCGTCAAACCGAAAAATTCCGATCCCGCCGCTCCTATGAACGGGGCATGAGACATGGTCGCCACGGCGGCGACGTGCTGGAGGAGGCGGATGTCTTGTGCACCGGGACCAAATTCGTAATTGCTGACCAGCAACCCGTAGGGCTTGCCGCCGAACTGGCCGTATTCACTTGTGTAAGCGATTTTGTATAAACCTGATTTGGTGATCTCCGGGGCGTCTTCAAAGTCGTCGAGGAGGTCCTGCTTGCTCACATTCATCATTTCTATTTTGATGTTTTCCCGGAAATCCGTCTTGTCCACGAGGAACTTCATGGACCGCCAAGCCGCTTCCAGCTTCTGGAACTGTTCGTTGTGGAGAATGACATCCATCTGGGTGCTGAGTCTCTGGTCCAGGTTGGCGATCATCTCGTCAACAATTCCCTGGGTAACCCGTTCCACCTTTTTACCCGGTTTGAGGAGCTCATCGATGAACGCCTGGAGCCCCTGTTTTGTAGCCGCATAACCTTCGTCCGATGGTTTCAGGCGCGTCGCCTGTACGATTTCATCGAGGAGCGATACCCCCGTTTCGACCGCCTGTGCCGGCGCCTCCTGTACCTTTTTTTCTTCTTCAGCCATGTTTATGCCCTCCTGTCCTTACGATTCGATATTCAGCTCTTTTAAAAGTCGCTCCCTAGCCCCTTCATCCTTGATCATATCCTGAATTTTCTTCCTGAATTCGGGAACATTGCCGAGGGGTCCCTTGAGGGCCTTGAGGGCCTCCCGCAGTTCGATGAGCTGTCTGAGTTCCGGCACCTTCTGGATAATCGCATCGGGGTCGAAATCTTTCATCCCTTTAAAATCGAGGTTCACCGTCATCTGGGCATCCGCATCCGCAGCCAGCTTGTTGGGCATCACCGCTTCCATCTTGACGTTTGATGCCGACAGGACGTCGTCGAAATTATCCTTGTCGATGTTGACCGGTTTCCGGTCTTCCACAGGGCGATCATCCTTGGCGCCGGTGAAGTCTCCCATAACGAGAAACTTCAGGGGTAGTTCGATCTCTTCCTTTGCGTCACCGGTGGCGGGCCTGTAGACGATATTGACCCGTTCTTTTGGAGCAACAGAAGCTTCCTTTGCCATTTTTCTTACCTCCATGACCTTATTAAAGTTATCTTAATGAACTATATCATCTTTTGTCTTGCAGTTCTTGATTTTTTTTCCTCTGAGAGCATAGCAAAAGATATACCACCTGCAATATCCCTTCTCTCATCACCCCCTTAAGAATCTTCAGACAAATTCCATGGCTTTTACGGGATCTATGGTCGTAATCCGGTTCAATACCGTTTCCTGCAGGGACTCGTCGCTTTGTCCCGTTTGCAAACGCAATCCCGTAAGTACGGTGGACAGAACTTCCACTGCCAGATCGGGTTCCCACTGCTCCAGTCGATACATCTCCAGGGTTTGGAGGAGATCCTTCAGATGCGGCACCGCCAGGCGGGGTTGCTTGACCTGCAGGAGGAGGCGGCAAAGCCCGAATTGCCAGATGAAACGTACTCTTGCCGAGGGAGCGTGGTTGAGTTTATCCGTGAAGGCCCCCAGCGCGGCGGGCAGCTTGTTGTCCCGGCTTGCTTTTGCGGCTTCTTCAACCTGCTTTTCCACCACCTGGAGAATATCCGTTTCGCTGCCCGGAGCGGCGCCCCCCCCTGAGGATTGCTGCCTATTGAGGCCATTGATCCAAACCCGTGTTTCTTCATTGGCAAAGGGCGTGCCGTTATCGAAGGCCAGTTTTTCCATGCCCGTCAACCTCTTGACGTACTGACAGGTTTCTGCTGCCACCGCCTCACTGCTATCCTGACGTCCCAATTGTTCGAGGGCTTCGGTGACGTACCTGCTCAGGTCAAGCCAGAACAGGAACTGGCGTACTCTCGATTCGGCCGCATCGAGGAGGTCCCGCCAACTGCGGGACTGGTAAAGATTCTCCAAGGCGCTGATGATCTGCCCATCCGGTGCCGGAATGAGGGTTTTCCCGGCGGTCGCCGGGGGCAGGGTGGTTACCGCCGTCCAAGCGGCAATACGGTTCAGCCGGAAGGAAAGCGTGTTCAGAGGGTCTTGTTGGATAAGGAGCGTCGCCGTCCTGCCGATAATCTCAAGGCCTTGACTTAGCAGTTTATCCGCATTCGTCTCGGTCGGATCGACGGCAACGGCCCTTGCCGTCCCGGCAAGAGGCGCCCGGGCGCTTGCTCCCTCGGCGGGTCCGGGCGCCGCCGGCGGTAACGTTGCTTCCGGCGCGGGAGCTTCTTCTATTGTTTCCACGAGCGCGGCAACCGCGTTGATCATCGGCAATAATAGCGGCGCCTCTTCCATATTATCGGCTAAGAAGGCATCGACGGCGTTCAGGTCCTCCAGAAAACCGTCATGCTCCTGTTTCGGCCACTTCTGCGCCGTCAGGTCTCTTAAGTCGGCGCTGACTTTTTCCTGCCACCATTCAATGGCGTTTTTCCTTCCCCGCATCCGTTTCTTGACGGGAAACAAGTCTTCCCAGAAGCCTTCCAGGGATTCCCTCAAGATGTGCACGCTGCCGGCGAAGCCCCGGAGTCCCGCCGTTTTCAGCAGGGCGACGGAGAAGTAGGACAAAACAAGAAGGTCTTTGGATTTATTTGTCAGGATGTCTTCCGACAGTTGGAGGACACGGTTCCAATCCATCGTCCCGGAGAGGGTCGGCGAGGACATCTTTTCGATCTCCCTCGACAGGGCTTCAAAGTCCGGATCGTTCCGTACATCCTGCCCGGTCGGGCTGCTTTCGGAAATCGGTGCTTTGCCGATATCGAGTGTTGCCATTTTCAGTTCGCCTCACATTTCACAATATCGAGGGGGACAGTGGAAGGGACTTTTTTCAAAAGCTGAATAACCGGTTTGGCGCCGTTGATCTTATAGGAAACCTTGATCGAAGCAACGCCAAGGCTCGTCAGACGCGCCTTCAACTCCGGGAAATCATCGGCGCTGAAGGTTTTGGAGCCACTCTTGAAATCGGACAGAAACCGGGCAAAACCCATCTGGCCGGTGTAGGTTTTCGTCAAGGCCATGCCGGGGAATAAAATCTGCAGGGTCGCGTCGCCGCATTTGTCCGGTGTCCAGCGTACGGTCGCCTTCTGAGGATAATTAAAATTCTTGAGTACCATTTGCGCGTCCGTGCATTGGAGGGTCAGGACATTGGCATAGGGATCAATGCCGGCATCGTCATTGACTTCAATGGGCAGGGTTTCCATCTGGACGAGATAGTCCGGCTGAGCGATGACGACCCCTTCCGCCCCGGAACTAAGAAAGGCAAGAAAATCCTGGCTAAAAGGAACGGATTTCTCAACCCCCGCTTTGATGGACGCCTTCCGGGAAATATAGCCCGAAGTGGCCTTGGTGATAAAGGGGTTTGCCGGCCCCCCGACAAATTTCCAGACCAGTCCGTTGGTTTTGTCAAACAGGAGCGCCGGAAGCTTTTCTTTCGGCGCCCCCTGTATGCCGCTGATGACCTGGCCCTCCCATTGCTGTTTCAGATAACAGGAAGTCTGGCGAATGCAGTAATCGATCAGATAGCCGATGGGGCCGATCAGGATATTCCAGGCCTCGGTCAAGTCGCCCTTTATCGACAAGGTACCATTAAGTTTCAGATAGTTGCTATAAGCCAGATAGATCGCTGCATTACTCTCTTTGGCGTCGGCGGGAAGGGTAAAGAAATCAGCGGCCATGCGATATCCTACTTCCTGGGACGTGGCGGCAGGTCCGATTTTGTCGAGAGAGGTTATATAATCCTGCCAGATCTTCAGGGCATCCATACGCTTTTTCATGGCGTCGAGTTTATTCCGGTCGATATCCGAACGTATCTGTTGAGTAAGCTGTTCTTTTTCACCGGAAATCTTGTCGAGAAAGGATCCCGATTTTTTCTGGGCTTCACTTTTGGCAAGTTTCTGAATTTCATTCAACTCGACGACGACGGCCATCCATGGGGAGAGTTGCTCGGCGGCAATCCAGGCGGATTCCTCGGCAATCCTCTGGATGAGGCGGAAATAAGGGCTATGATCGGTGGTCATAAGGGTGGCCATTGTCCGCTGGCTGGCCATTGTTTGGAGTCCATCTTCCCCTTCCGGGAAATGGCGGACGAAAAAGGTCCAGGCGTTGTTAAACTCTTGCTGATACCAATTCCAGAAATCGGTTTTCATTTTTGCAAAGGTGGCTTTATTTGCCGTTGCCGCTTCGATGATTCCGATGAAGGCTTCGATATTTTTGCGCCCCTGGCTGGTATAGGCCCCGGAGACGACGACATTGGTGTCGAAGCCGGTGCTCTCCGGTTCTCCCCAGAAGTCTTTTAATTGCACGGGTGACGCGTCGGGGATCCATTTCCTGACCAGCCATTTCATGTCGGGAACATCTTTCTGCAGCTCCACGAGGGCGGTCTGATAAATTTCCAGATTTGTTTCCATCGTCCGCTTATCCTTGCCCCATGACATATAGGCATAGTAGTTGGCACTGGAAATGGCGGCGATGTCCGGTGACGTCTTGGGATAAATCATCGCCACAAGGTCGGCGGAGCTTTTCCGGAAGGCGTCGCTCTGGACGACTTTGCCGCTTTTAAGACGTTCCCGCAGGACGGTGATCCGGGATACGACGTAACTGAAATAATCGGCCAGTTCATCCTCCGGGGTGTCCCTGGTGATGTCATCGAGGCGCTTCATGAGGTTTCTGTCGAAACTGTCCATGTAGGCCTTGAAGATCTGAACATACTTTGCCTTCACGGCCTTTTCTACGTCGAGGCTTTCATCGAGGCCGAGACGGGGGATGAGCCAGTAGCGGTTGGCCTTTTCCAGGTCGAGGATCTGCAGCCTCATCCTTTCGATAATGATCAGGTCCGATGTTGCATCCTGGCCGATGGCCGCCAGTTGCTGTTGCTTGAAGTCGGAATGGAACTTATTGATGGTCAGGCGATTGTGGATAAAAGACATGGTCAAAAATCCACACAGGGAAATGCAGATCAAAAGCCAGGCCAAAAGGCCGCTGTTAGCGGTCAGACGGCGCCAGCGGATGAATTCGAGAATAGGGCTGAAGAGGGTGCGATCACCCGGTAAAATGTTTCGGAACAGGTCTTTGAGAAAAAGATCTTTCCCGGCTTCCCCGCTTTGGGAAACCAAGCCAGCTTGCCCCATATAATCAAGAAGTTCGGAAGTCGGCTGGCCGTCCTGTCTGGCGCTGGAAAAGTACAATCCCCGTAAAGGCGGCGTCTCCTGATAGGGATTTTCTTCAAATACGGACCTTACGAATACTTCCAATCCCGGGCGGAGCCGTTCAAATTCACCTGGAAAAACAAGAGCGGCCGGTCCCGGCGCGCCTGCCTGGTGGGTCATTATCAGGCGCAGCTCCCGGAGGCGAACCGTCATATCCGCCCATGCCTGGGCGAGAACCTCATGCCAGTATGGGTTGAACTTGCGGTTCATGTAACCCATAACCTGAGATGAATCTCCTTCGGGAAAACAATTGAAGAACTCGACAAAACCAAAGACCATGTCCATTTTGGTTACAAGGATGTAAACGGGGAATTTCGCTCCCGTAACGCGCATGAGTTGGTCGATGCGTTTGCGGATACTCTGACCGTCCAGGCGCAGCTTATCGCCTCCCCCCGCAAGGAGGGCGTCGGCGGCAATGGTAACGACAACGCCGTTTAGGGGTTCCTTCCGCCGGTACCGGGAAAGCAGGCCAAGGAATCTTTCCCATTCCTCCCGGTCTCGTTCCTCTTCGATGGGAATGGTATAGCGCCCGGCGGAATCAAGAATGATGGCTTCTTCGAAAAACCACCAGTCGCAGTTGCGGGTTGCCGTAATCCCCGCCGTCCTGGCGATGTCGGTAAGGGGCGAGCTCAGGCGGGCGCTTTTGATGGCCGAGGTTTTTCCCGCCCCCGATTCGCCGATAACGAGATACCAGGGCAGGGCGTAGAGAGGGTTGCCTTTCTTGCGGAGATAGGAATCCCTGAGGAGTTCCACCGATTCCTTCCACTTCTCCTGAAGTTCCTGGAGCTGCTGCCTTTCATGGATGGGTAGCCCCTTAATGGCGGACTCGTCTAATTCCACGACCCGGCGAACGAATTTCTTTTCCCGCCGCCTAAGCAGGTATCTTTTCAGAAAAAAAGCGGCAACAACAAGACCGACAATACCTACAAAGATCGTAGCCCCCGCCCACCAAGGCCAGCCCTTTTTCATGGTGAGCCAGTACAAAAAACCGGCCAGAATGAGGAGCAGGAGAATAATGGCTGATATCTTCAGGATTTTTTTCAGCATGCTCAGAATCCCGTTCCGAAATAGGATTGGTTTATGCTTAAAAGCAAGGCCTTGTAAACGGAAAACAGGGCAATCACACCGATTAGAGAGATGGCCATGATGATAAGAGTGTAAAGAGAGAGACCACGGTGCCAGCGCTTGCGCTTGACTTCACTGGTCGCGCCGCTGTATCCATCGGGGAAGAGTTTTTCCGTAACGCTCATATCCAGGTTGTCTTTGACCAGGAGCAAGTTGGCTTTCTGGATTTCCACGAGTTTCTTGTCGTCTTCGGGCAGAAAATACCGGCCCTTGAATCCCAAGGCAAGGCAGTAGGCGTAAACTTCTCTGATTGCCGTCGCCTCCGGATCCAGTGCCGCCAAACGGGTAAAAAATTCCTCCCCCGCATTCATGGTTTGGAAGTGAAGCCGCTGCAGTTGGTCTTCCTGCCATCTGCCCCGTTCGGACCATTCCGAACAGAGGATCGTTTCATCAATCCACGCACAGACTGCAAACAGGGCCGCCTGCCATTCGTCTTCGTTATAGCCGGCATCCTGACAGCATTGTCTGGCCTGCTGAAGAAGGTCATCAAAACGACGGCGGATTTCCTCGTAAGGGGGTGGATTGTTCATCCGTCCCTGACAGAGGTAGGTGTTGTAGGCCATCAGTCCCATGAAACAGTCGCTCAGTTGCATCGTTTTACCTGCCCGTTAACCATAAAGGTCATCATTTCCCGCTTGCGAGGGGGCCTCACTTTTTGATTACGATAATTTCCGCCACCGTATCTTCCGGCGCATGGCTCCAAAAAAGGCAAATATTCTGTTGTTTCTGTATTTCCGACCACTCCGTAGCGCTACGGTCAAGCCTGAAGTAGGTGGAGTCGGGACGGCGCGGCAACCCCGGGGGAAGGACGGTAATCTGATCCAGGGGCATCCCCGGCAGGGCCCGCTTGATAAGGATGGGAAGACGTTCGGAGCTGCTGATCTTGACCATGTGCTGGATGGTCTGTTCCCATTCTTCGCTGTTTACGCTGCTTCTCAGCATGAGATAGAAAAGATTGCGATTGTCGAAGGTTTCTACCGGGATCAAGGCCCGGAAATAGTCCCCCTCGCGGATTAGATGGATGATATTTTCGGCGCCGATCATGATGCCGTTCAAGAGTTCGTCGATGAGGGTTTTTGCCTCCTGGAAACAGGGGCCGAGCTGATCGTGCCGGTAGGCGGGCAGGAGTTCCGTCCCGTCTTTCAAGCGGCCCAGGGCGTCGATGCGGTCGGTAAACACGCTCAACTCACCGACGAGAGAGCGGAAGATGCTATAAATCGTCCAGGGGTGGACATGAGGACTTCCCGCTGTATGGTGATGCAACAAGGGCACATAACGGCTCAAGGCCCGCAGGGCGAGAAGGAAGACCATATAATTTGATTCATCCGAATCCTGGGCGGCTTGTGCGGTCTGGTTGAATTTGGGATGCTTATATTCCTCCAGGACGCTGCAGCGCAGCGTCACTTCCTCCCGGATACCCTTGACCAATCCTGCGAGGATATCCGAGCAGGCGATACTGACTACGGGGGGGACGAAGGTCGGCGAGAGGATGATGTCATTGCCGTTGAATCCCAGTTGGGCCAGGGGGAGTAACTCGTAATCTCCAGCGCCTTCGGTCTCATTTTCCCAGAAAATTCGCAGGGCATGGCTCAGGAATTTGATCTGGGCCCTCGGGCCGCTCTGATGAAGGTCCTTGATTTCCTCCGGGTCCGCGGGGGAGGAAAAGCGGGTGGTGACGGCGGACAAATCATCCGGGTCCTTAAAAACAGTCACGTTTTCCCCCTGGGGATTCCATTTGCGCAAACCGAGATAGATGTTAAAAGGCTTATCCATTTCTATCCAGGCGCCCTTGAAGGAGCGAGGCTGTACCGTGCCCGTGCCGGGGAAAACTACCCAGGTCCCGTCCCGGAAGAGGATTTGCATCTCCAGGATTTCAAGCATCTGATTCTTCAGAGATTCTTCCTGGATACGCAGCTTGCCCACTCCCCAGAAGTAAGGTTGCAGATAATTATGAAGGGGATAGAGACGGTACTGATCGTGGAGATCTTGCCACTGGAAATGCTGAGGCTGAAGAAAAAGTCCCTGGTACCAGAAGATCGGCCTTATCGAGTCTGTCATTTTACTATAACCTCGTGAATAGAGTTGGGTCCCAAAAATAGATTGATGGAGATCGGCTCAATCCAGGACACGGTGGACCGGAAACCATACATGCCGCGCTTGTCCGTGGTTGCGGGAATATCAAAGGTCCGGTTGACCTGTCCGGGTTGCAGGTTGTAATAACCCGCGATCACGGCGATAGTCTGGGTATTTTCATAACGGTCGAGGGTAAGGGTCTTTTCTTCTCCCGGCTCAATAAAGGCCTGATCTACGCCGGTGACGCTGTTATCAAATTTTTCCGCCTGGAGGAGCTTGCTCAAACCGTCCGCTGTCTTTATCTGTTGATTAAAGGCGTTGAGGCCGTTTAACTGATAGATGACAAGTAAAATAGTGTGGCCCTTGTTTTCGTAGTAGTTTAAATTAGCTGCCGCCGTGTAATGGATCTGAATGTCCTTTGGCCCGAAGACACGATTTGGAATGGCGCCTTCGGTAACCGGACTGGGCCCCGGTTCCAGGGAAGCCATCGGGGCCTGGCTCGCCGATCCTTGTGAGGACGTCTGCGTTGCCGGCTTTGAAGAGCAGGAGTATAAGCATATCAGTATGATGATTAATAAGGCGCCCCGATAAGTCATAAACTAAGCTGCCCAGTTCCCCAAAGTATCTTCTTTCCCATATCCCGATACTCTAATGAGATTGGCGCTCTCTGTCAATGGATATGTTTTGCCAAAATGAAAATTTCCCCCCTTTCGTAGCCATAGATAGCGGCGCCGAAAAGGGCGGCCTGGGGGTTAAGAATGACATGCACCGGGATGCCGGACATGAGGGCCGCCATCGGTCCCTTGGCGAAGAAGGATGGGAGGAAGGGTCCTTTCCGAAGGGCAGGGAGAATCCGCGGTGGAATGCCCCCGCCGAGGAAGACGCCGCCGGTGGCGAGGACCTTCAGGGCCAGATTTCCCGCCTCGGCTCCGAGAATGGAAAGAAAGAGTTCCAGGGTGTCCCGGGCAACGGGACAGGAACGATCCGTGTTGACGGCGGCTTCGATAATCAGGGGCGTGGGGTCCGCACCGGCGGCTAATTGTTGGGCGAACCAGTCGGGGACCGCCGATTGTCCCGTTTCTTTCAGGAAGCGGTAGAGGCTTCGGATTCCCATTCCCGAACAGACGTCTTCATAACTAACATGACCTGTCTGTGCCCGGAGATATTGGAGGAGATCAATTTCCAGGGGGGTGTTGGGGGCGAAGTCGGCGTGTCCCCCTTGAGAAGCTGCAATCCGGCAAGTGTCGCCGTCCCGGATCACGAAGGCTTCTCCCAGGCCCGTTCCGGGGGCGATAACGGCCATGGCGCCGCCGAGGTCGGGCGTTCCCACGTTCAAGGTGAAAAGGTCCTCCGGGGCGAGCCAGGGGATGGCCCCGGCTATTGCCGTCAGGTCGTTGATCAAAACGACCCGGTCCAGGCTCAGCGCCGAGGCAAGCTGCCCCTCATCCACCACCCAGGGGAGATGGGTGATGGCGGCCCGTCCTTCCCGGACCGGTCCCGCAACGGCGAAACAGGCCCCTTGGACGTCCATGTCTTGCCCTTGAAAAAATTCCGCAATAAGGGGAAGAAGTCCGGCATAATCGGCGCTGGCAAAGGTTCTCTCCTTCAGCAGCGCCGGGCGGGTGGGGACGGATTTCAAATCTGTCCCCAAGAAAAAGAGGCCTAACTGGGTCTTGGTTCCGCCGACATCGCCGGCAAGCAGAAGATTCATAAGGATGGCAATCTCAAAAAATCAAGTTTCCGGGGGCAGCAACCCTGTCGTCCAGTCCAGGTATTCCCGACTTCCTGCACTGATGGGGAGGGCGATAATCTCCGGTGTTTCGTATGAATGGACCGACTTGATAGACCTTTCAACCTGCCCGAAGAGATCGTCCCTGGTCTTGATGAGGCATTGCCACTCCTCGGCCGTTTCTATCCGCCCCTGCCAGGCATACGTGCTGGTTATCGGGCCGACGACCTGGACGCAGGCTGCCAGTCCTCCTTCGACAAGGACCCTGGCGATCTTATCGGCTTCGGCCTTTGTTTCCGCAGTCGTGATGATCTGAAGGTACGCTGCCATGCCTACTCCCTTTGGTAAGTTCATACATCATGATGGCCGCGGCTTGGGGAAGGCTCAGGGATTCGGCGCGACCTGCCCCCGGTATATGCCATTGTTCGTCGATTATTTCAAGGAACTCGTCGGGGACGCCGTGGGATTCGCTTCCCAAAAGCAGGGCGGTTTTTGCCTCCTGCCCATGAGGGGGAATGCCGTGCCGGACATTACTGCCGATCAGGAGATGGGTTGAACGGACGACCGGAAGAATTTCACGAAAATTGAGGTTATCAAAAATCTCCAGATGAAAAAGGCTGCCCATGGAGGTCCGCACGACCTTCGGATGGGTCCAGTCCACCGCGCCGGCGCTGAGGAATACCATGTCAAGACCGAACCAGTGGGCCGTCCTCATAATTGCCCCCAGGTTGTTCGGGTTGTTGATCCCATCGACAAGCAGGACATGTCCGGGCGCCTCTCGCAGCCGGGCCTGCCAGTTTAGGGGCTCCGGCACTTTTACGACGGCCATGGCCCCTTCCGGCGCCTGGTCCTGGCTGAGTTTCCCCCACTCCTTTTCCGAGAGGATAAACCTTTGGATGGCGTTACTGCTTTCATCTTTCCCTGCCCTTTGCGCCGCTTTGCCGTTGTCCGGATGACCGGAAGGAACCCCCAAAAAATGCGAATGGATATCATCTTTCCCGTCCATTCCGAGGAGGGCCTCGATTTGCCAACGGCTTTTCCACAACTCCTCTATGACCTTGCGCCCCTCGGCAAGAAAGAGCCCTTCCCGTCTTCGGTATTTGCTCATGGCCAGTTTCTGCCAGTGCGCAAGCTCCGATTTCGATGGTTTGCCGGGGTGCGTTTGCATCGAGTGCATGATTTCCTGCCTCATCCCTTGATCATCACCAGCATCATCTTAAAGGGTTTAACCGCCTGGAGGGCGTGGGGCTCCTGGGCGGGCATGATGATGAATTCCCCCGTTTTTAGCCGGTATGTTTTCCTGGAAATTTTGATTTCCGCCTCTCCGTCCAGGATGTAAACGAGGGCGTCAAAGGGGGCCGTATGCTCACTCAGCCCCTGGCCGGCATCAAAGGCAAATACGGTAACCGTGCCTGTTGTTTTCTTGACGATCTCCCTGCTGACGATGGACCCCGGTTGATAGGATGCGATACTGCTTAGGATAAGGGCTTTGGATTTCAGAGTATCTGTCTTTGCTGTTTCGTCGACCATGATGTCCTCCTTATGATAATCGATTATCCGCTCGGGAACTGTTATTATGAAACCGGCAAAAAAAAGGATTCCCTTGATTTGCCGCTTTACGGGTTTCCCTTTTCGTCCTCCGGGTTGACCACCATCTTTATCTTATGGGTGCGGAGGATGGAGGCGACCACGGCGATTGCCAGCGTCCCGGCGATGAAGCCCAGGGAGTAGCCGATGGGGATGTGCAAGATATCTGTGATAAGCATCTTGACGCCGACGAACATCAGGATGACCACCAGCCCGTGCCGGATGTAGTAAAAGATGCTCATCAGGCCGGCCAGGGCGAAAAACAGTGAGCGGAGTCCCATGAGGGCAAAGACATTGGAGGTGTAGACGATGAACGGATCGGTGGTCACGGCGAGGATGGCGGGAATGGAATCGAGGGCGAACATCAGGTCCGTCGGGCCGAGGACCAGGATGACGGCAAAGAGCGGCGTAGCGTGACGGATGCCGTCAATATGAAGGAAGAAATTTCCGTTCCCGTAATCGGTGGTTACGGGCATCATCTTGTGGAGGAGGCGCAGGATGGGATTTTTCTCCGGGTGAATCTCCTCATCATGCCCCTTGGCCATCTTGATGGCTGTATAGATGAGAAAGACGCCGAAGACATAAATCAGCCAGTGGAACTTGGTGACGAGGACGACGCCGGCGGCGATAAAAATACCACGCATCACGAGGGCCCCCATAATCCCCCAGAATAGGGCCGTATGCTGATGCGCCGGGGGTACGGAAAAGTAGGTGAATATCATCAGGAAAACAAAGAGATTGTCGACGCTCAGGGAATATTCGAGGAGATAGCCGGCCAGAAACTCGAGGGCCTTGGTCTGGCCTTTGAAGAAGTAGATACCGATGCCGAAGATAAGGGCGATGCTTATCCAGAACCCCGTCCACTTCAGGGACTCCTTGATATCAATCTCTTTGCCCTTCTTGTGGCCGACGACCATATCCAGGGTTATCATTGCCAAGAAGAGAACAGCGAAGGCGCTCCATCCGATAACTTCTGTAGACATTGTAGTTTCTCCTTATTGTTTTCTCAACATATTGAATCTATTCTGTGTTTTCTTTTTCCTGTAAAGAAGGACCCCGGCGCCGCAGGAGATCATGATGAAACAAAGGATCTGACCCATGGTCAGGAAGCCGAAGTAATATCCCAGTTGTACATCCGGTTGCCGGTAAAATTCGATGAAGAACCTGACCAGACCATAGCCGATAAAATAAATAGCGAGGAGAAATCCGTCGAAGGGACTTTTCTTTCTTAGGGCCCATAAAACGATAAACAGGACAATCCCTTCCAGGAAGGCCTCATAGAGCTGAGAAGGATGGCGGAGCAGCCCTTCCGGATCGTGGGGGAAGACCATCCCCCAGGGGACCGTGGTTGCTCGTCCGTAGAGTTCTCCATTGATGAAATTGCCGATGCGGCCGAAGGTATAGCCCAGGGGGATGGCCGGGCAGAAGAGGTCCGCCAGGCGCCAGAAATCTATCTGACGGCTTCTGCAGAACATGGCGGCGGCGACTATGGCGCCGATCGCCCCGCCGTGAAAAGACATGCCGCTGATGCCCACAAAACGGACACCGTCGGAAAAATCGAAAGGCAGCAGGATCTCCCAGGGACGGTGGGCATAGTAATCGAAGTTGTAAAACAGGACATATCCCAGCCTGCCTCCCAGGATCAGTCCCATAATCACCCAGATCATCAGGTCCTGGATCGTTTCCGCCGTATAGTCGTATTTTTCATCCCTGATCCGGTACATAACGAGGAAATAGGTCAGGGCGAAGGCGACCAGGTACATGAGGCCGTAGTAGCGGACCTGGAAGGCGCCAAATTCAAGGAAATTAGGGTTTATCTGCCCGGGGAGGTGCCGCCAGGCAGCGATCAGGGCATCCATATTCAGTATGCCTCTCCCTTGAGGTCCTCGACATACAACTGGGCCGCGTAGGCGGCTGTCGCCCCATCGCCGCAGGCCGTAATGACCTGGCGTAATGACTTGTGGATGCAGTCCCCGCAGGCGAAGATCCCCGGGACCGAGGTTTTCATGTCCCGATCGACTATAATGGCGCCGTCCTTCGCGAGGGAGACCAGGTCTTTGACAAGGGACGTCTGGGGAATCAGGCCCACGAAGATGAAGACGCCGGCGGCGGGAATCTCCCGGGTTGCCCCGTCGACGACATTCTTTACCCTTATCCATTCTACTCCGCCCTGGCCGCCGATTTCTTCCACAACGGCATTCCAGGCCATCTCGATTTTAGGGTTGGCAAAGGCCCGTTGCTGGAGGACGCCGGTGGCCCGCAAGCGGTTGCGCCGGTGGACAATGGTTACCTTGCTGGCAAAATGGGTCAGAAAAATGGCTTCCTGTACGGCCGTATTGCCGCCGCCGACAACCGCCACTTCCCGTTTCCGGTAAAAGGGGCCGTCGCAGGTAGCGCAATAAGAGACTCCCCGGCCGGCAAAGGCCTCCTCACCGGGAACGCCAAGGTGGCGCCAGTAGGCGCCGGTGGCCATGACCAGGGAAAGGGTCTCGTATGCCCGGCTGTCCGTCAGGACTCTCCAGGCCTTCTTTTCTCCATGATTAAGAGTCTCTAGTGTCTGGACGTCGGCGGTGATGCATTCGAGGCCAAAGGAGAGAGCCTGTTTCCGGAAGCTTTCCACAAGCTCAAAACCGTTGATGCCCGCAGGGATGCCGGGATAGTTTTCGATGAGATCGGTAACGGTGATCTGACTTACCGTCGAGGCCCCGGAGATGAGCAGGGCCTTAAGTCCGGCACGGGCCGCATAAAGGCCGGCGGTATAGCCCGCCGGTCCTCCCCCGATGATCACAATATCATAAAGGACTGATTCCGTTGATGGATTCATGGGTTTTGGAATTCCTCCTTGGTTTATTATAGAATATTCCTTAGAATTCAATTAGATCGGCCCCTTATAGAATAAATCGGGAGGCGTGTCAAAAGAATATAATAAAATCAAATTAAACTTGAAAAGATCAAGGATTTCATCTATGAATAAAAAATATGATGACTGGTGGGGGTATGGCCAGGAATAAAAAATGACAGGAGGAAAACAGGCATGGCAAAGGCAAAAAAAGGTGATCTGTTAAGCTGTGAATTATGTGGTCTGATTGTTGTTGTCGATGAGGTGGCGGGGATGAGCATGGCAGAATTGATCTGCTGTAAGGAACCTATGGCAAAAGGCAAGGCCGCTGCTGAAAAGGCGAAAAAGAAAGCCGTCCTTAAAGCCACCCAGGCGGCGGCAGCCAAAAAGGACGTGAAGACAGCTATCAAGGCCGCGCCGGTGAAAGCAAAGGCCGTAGCAAAAAAAACGGATAAACCTGTGATTGCCAAAGCACCGGCCAAGAAGGCCGCCGCGCCTGCTAAAAAGATCGCTGCACCGGCCAAGGCCGCCCCAGTCAAGGCCGCGGAAAAGAAGGCGACGCCGAAGAAGAAGGAAACGAAAGCGAAAAAATAATCCGGGGAGTATTTTCCTGCGTGTCGGAAACGGGCCGGCCCCGGTAAGGAGCCGGCCCGTGTTTTTTAATCAGAAGTCAGTCTCTCCTATTTTACCGTCAGACCTGCAATCCGATAATTGAATTCATAACTGAGGGCGCCGCTCCAGTCGCTGTCAAAGACGCCCTTGTAGCGTGTCCCATATACCGGGCCAACCGGTTTCCCGTAAGTATAAAACCAGTTGACGATGGGGCTGCCCGTGAAGCCCAGGGCGATCCAGTAGGACCCGGGCATGAGGTTGAGGTTTTCCTTGGCAAAGTCGAAGTCAATCCAACGGTACCCCGGCTTCATGGAGATTTGATCGACGCCGATCATGGCGCTGGTAGCCATGAGGGCCCCCGGCTTACCCTTGTCATCCTTGAAGAGGTCAACCCAGAGCATGCCGTCGCCGCCGAAATTGTGGAGGGCGAGACCGACCTTGGCGAGCTTCACCGGTTTTTTCAGGACGAAGACCTGGGCGTACTGGGTTCGCTGGGTGGTTACATACTCCGCCGTCTCCACCAGAAAATTGTTCTGCATCTCGAACTGGCCGGCGCCTTCTGCTTTCACCGATCTGGGGAAGGCAAAATCGACGTCCTCAGGATAGTCGAGATTTCCGTAGAGGAAAGGAACCTTGTAACGCAGCTTGCCCGGATCTTTTGGCGGGGGTGGCGGTGGAGGTGGGGGGATGATGGCGATCTGTTGAAACTGGGCCTTGACCTGCGGGGTCAGGAGCAGGTTTTTCGGTCCGTAGGATTCCCGGTCCCCTTTGATCTTGACCTGATCGGCGGTAAAGCTGGCGTTGATGATTTCCTGAAGGGCGGGCCTTCTCGCTTCCTGAAGCTGTGACCAGCGCATCAGGCCGTCGTTTTTTGTTTCGTTGTTGTCCGCGCCGACTTCGATGCGGATAAAGCGATTGGAAACGAACAGCACGGAGTTCTGGGGATCGAAGGGGACCCAGCCCAGATCGGGGAACCAGACCTCAATCCATGAGTGGCGTCCCTGGCCCATCTTGAACGTCAGGACCCCTTTCTGCCAGGCGATATTGTAGGGCTCGTTGAGGGTCACCCCGACAACGATACGGGTCGGAATTCCCCGGGAGCGCAGGAGGGCGGCGCTGAGATGGGAATAATTCTGGCAGTTCCCTTTCCCCGATTCCAGTTAATAAACGGCGTCGTAACGGACCGGGGGGGTTACATAACGGACGTTGTCCACCACCCAGGAG
>Ga0074199_1001150_pt1 | contig 26652 bp, 19 predicted proteins | sample EPASupsiteSAE347_FD_64528 | JGI IMG/M metagenome (GOLD analysis project Ga0074199, IMG submission 64528) | Bioremediated contaminated groundwater from EPA Superfund site, New Mexico - Sample SAE3-47 | ecosystem: Environmental > Aquatic > Deep subsurface > Groundwater > Contaminated ... | reverse complement strand
AGAATACTATTGAGCCCTGCCTTTCGATAACTCCTCAAGCTTGGCGGATTACAGTGCCGGCGCCTAATCCCGCCCTATATCGTCCACGGACGGCGTAGATACCCGAAATACGCCCGGATGGCGTGCTTTTTCGGGTACCCGAAAACCGGCTTTCATTTTACAGCTATCAATAATTCAATCAATCTGTTGAGGTTCACGATTGTCACGAAAATTTCAAGCGTACATGGTGATGTTGCGATTATTTCTTCCGACGTTTTTTAGAAGATTTTTCCGCTGCTTTTTTCTGTTTTAGTTCGGTTTCCTGCGCTGTATTTTCAACGGAATCACTCGCAATTTTACCTTCCCCGGTGTTGCCTATTTGTTTAACATTGTCGCCGGATAAGCTTTCGCAGATCCGCTGATTTTTGGTCATCGAACCTCGGCACATTCTTGGATCATGCGTCATTCCGCCCTGACACATCTGCGGGTTTTGAGTCATCGGTCCCCGGCACATTCTGGGATCTTGAGTCATGCTTGCCACACACGTCTGCGGGTTTTGCGTCATCAAACCCCGGCACATTCTTGGGTCTTGAGTCATGCTTGCTACGCACGTCTGCGGGTTTTGCGTCATCAGATTCCGGCACATTCTTGGGTCTTGTGTCATGCCGGCGGAGCCTATCTGCGGATTTTGATCCAAGATGCCTTGGCATAACCGTGCGTTTTGCGTTATTTGTGCTTGGCATTTCCGAGGATCTTGCGTCATTCCGCCTTGGCACAATTGTGGATTTTGAGTCATTTGTTCGCGACATTCCATCGGGTTTCGAGTTTTATTGCCGCATTTCCAAGGATTGATCGTGGGTATTTCCCTGCACATTTGAGGTGTTTTCGTGTTGTCTGCCTGACAAGTTTTGGGATCTCGCGTTTGCCCGGTTTGACAATAATTAGGATTTCGCGTTTTTTGAACATCACCGATGTTAGTTGAATCGGTTGACGTCGTTTTCACACTTTCGCATACGCTCGGATCTTTTGTCGGCCATGGTTGGTTGGTCGCATCATCATTCGAGCCGGTATCCTGAGTGAATCCTGTCGTTGTCAGAAGAGAAAAAACTATTATTCCGACGAATGTAAAACATAAATTCTTTCGCATTTAACCCTCCTTGATGAATCCGGATAATATGGCTTCAAGACTGCTTGTTTTGGAAATTCATGGCGACGATATAGACTTCCCGACTTTTCGATAGGGAAGCTTTCGGATTGAAGGATTTGGCAAAACCGAACATCGATTTGACTTTTGAATGCAATTCTTTGTATTCGCCGCCTTCGAAAACCTTAGCCGCGAGCGAACCTCCCGGTTTGAGGAATATCGGACACAATTCCAATACCAGGCTTACCAATTCGGCGGAATTTGCGGTATCGGCATGATGGACACCGGTAGTATTCGGGGCCATATCGCTGATGATGGTGTCGAAACCTTGCGGGCAGAGTTTTCTTATTTCGTTTTGGATTTGAAGATCGCGGATGTCGCCTTTCAACAAGATCGCATTTTCGATAGGATCGATATCAAGAAGATCGACACCGATGATTTTACCTTTACCGCGAAGGATTTCCAAAGCGATTTGCGTCCAACTTCCCGGAGCGGCGCCTAAATCCAGGAGGGATTGACCGGGTTTTATCAGACGATACTTTTCATTGATCTCCTGAAGTTTGTATGCCGCTCTGGATCTGTAGTTTTCTCTTCTAGCCTTCAAGAGAAACGGATCTTTTAATCGAGCCTGGAACCATGATTTGTTGGGCATAAAGAGTCAGTTTTGCGGAGGTATCGGCGTAATGGAAAGTTTTAAATTGAACATTCGCTGTTCGGGAAGTTTCTTGATTCCGCCGTCTTTTTTGATTTTCTTAACGATCAGGTCGCGAACGATAAAATTGGTTTTCTCCCGTAGAGGGTATTTTTTCAGGAAGGCGTAACCGTCTCCGCCGTCGACCATGAATGATGTCAGCGCGACTTTATACAAACGCTCCGGGGCCAGCGGCCGACCATCGGCATCGGAAATTTTAATAACCCGGCTGAAAGGAGAAAGCTGCGGATCGAAAGTTATGTGAAGGTTGGACGGCATGATGTAACCAAATTCCCCGGAGAAATTCCGTTTCAAGCCTTTCCCGATTATTCTGAAATTCTCGATGCCGTATTCCCGGTCATCTTCGTTGACTTCGCTGAATTTAGTCGAAATGGCGCACTCGACCAAATGAACGATTTCTTTTCCATTCATGGTTAATACATCGATAGTATTGCTGAATGGTTGCAGCATGAAAATAGTTTCCATGGTTATGGGGCCTTTGAAAATCGGATATCTCACTCCTCCGGCGTTGATGAATGCGAAATCGGAACCGGTGAATTCCCGCATGGCATCGGCGATGAATGAGCCCTCCTGCGAATCTCCGCCCACAACGCCGCGTACCAGATCGACGTCGGAGTTTCCAATTACTTCATCCATTTCGTGTGCAATTTCCCGGCGATATTCGTCCGTCACTTTTTTTATCGCCGAATCTTCAGGATAATCGCTTAGGAAGAGCGAAATCGGAGTGAAGGAAAAACACGGTTTCTTGCCGTCTTCCAATGTTACTTCGACCTTGCTGACAATTCGATTGTCATACGCGGGGTGGGCAATGGCTGTAGGTTTACTGCCCTGATACTCCAATTTTTTCATCGGCCAATGACTGTGGCCCCCGAGAATCAAATCCACGTCAAGGTCCGTTTGGGCCAGTCGACGATCTTCTTCAATTCCCATGTGCGATAAAAGAACTATCAGATCGGCTCCGCGTTTACGAAATTCAGGAATCATGCGCTTTAATATCGGTATCGGATCCTTGAACTCAAGGCCGCGTATGTTTTCCTCGATCGCGATTTTCGGCGTATCCGGGGTAATAACGCCGATAATTGCGATTTTTTTGCCTTTAAATGAAAACCAAAAAGATGAACGAACATGTGGAAGCAGACTTTTTGTCGATGTTTCAAAGACGTTACAACACAGAATGGGGAATTTGGCCTTCTTGATCTCTTCCTTCAGTTTATCCAAACCGTAATCTACATCGTGATTCCCGATTTCGGCGCCAAAAGTGCGGACTTGGTTCATAAGATCAATCATGCAGGCGCCCTTATAGTGATCAACTATCGGGGTGCCCTGAAAGAAATCACCGGTGTCAAAATAAAGCGCGAGACTTCCGTTTTTAACAGCTTCAAGTCGAATGCGGTCAAGACATGTCTTGAGAGCGGCATACCCGCCTATCATCGGCCTGGGTTCAACGAGTGAAATTGGATCAGGCTGGGGCCCGATGTGGCCGTGAACATCACTTGAATGAAGGAATATAAGTTTTACCTCCGCCGCGGTTGCCGGGTAAAAAAAAACGCCGATTAAGGTAAAAAGGCAAAGAAAAGAAACAACGAATTTATTTCTGAATGAAAAAGGCATTAGGATGGAACTCCCCATATTGTCAATAATTGATTATGTAAATTTAGAGCCTGTAAAAAAATAACCATTACAAATAGTTGTTTTCTTACAGGCCTTTATGGCCTATTGATGAACGAAATTTGTTACAGTTATTTATTAACAAGGCCTTAACCGCCCAAAGTGCCGAGAATTTCTTCGGCTTTTTGAGCGATATCCGCAGCCGGCTTAAGTTTTAAACATTGATCGAAAGCGGATTTGGCCCCCTTCGTGTCGCCCGCCTTGGCCAGACAAAATCCGAAAAGAAATTGGGCTTCCGCATCGGTGGGCGCGGCTTTAACAGCTCTCTGAGCGAAATGTAGGGCTTCGGGGAATTTTCTTTTGCCGATCAAATCTTTCGCTTTTCCCAGGGCGATTGCCTCATCATCTTCGAGAACCATTTCAATGTGCGTTCTATTGATCGATAGGAAACTGACTTCGCAGGCTATGGAATCGCGCAAGTCCGTTATCGTGGCGTTCGTAACCGGTAGAAAATCCTTGGTAGCGGTTTCCGCATTGAGAATGTCGGTCAAGCGGCTGTTTTCATATAGATGAACTTCACCTTTTATTTTTTTGTGGGCGGTGTAAATGATTACCCGTAATTTTTCCTTATGCGCTTTCATGAATACCTCCGAAAAATTCTTTAATACCAAATATAACACCTAAATGCAAAATTTTTTACAACAAATCAGGGCAAACGCAGATCTGAAATGATTATCCTGAGATGATGAGCCAGAGGACAGGCTGTGTACTCGAAAGAAATTTATGCGAGTCTTACGAAATTGGACGGTACGCAAGCTCATGCCTGCCCAAGCCAAGGGGGCTGAAAGGAAAAATGTACAAAAGTTTGCGTTTGCCCTGCAACAAATGCGATGAGACGGAATGATCCGGGAACTCAGCATTCGGCAAATCGTCCCTCGGCTTCGGCGTAGACAATCCCTTCCGCTGAGAGAACTTTTCCGCGGGCGAAATGAATTCGATTACGCCCGCCACCGCGCGTTCCAGCGACGGTTAGGGGAAAACCCAAAGGGGCCGCGCGAAGAAAGCGTATTCGGATGTCGGCGGTGACGACGCGAATTCCCGATGAGATAATGGAGTGAGCCATGACTTCGTCAAGCAGTGTAGCTATTATTCCGCCATGGACGATCCCGGCATAGCCTTGATGTGAGGGTCCGGCAACCCAGGTAGTGGAGCAAGTCGTAGAATCCCTCATCGTAAATGTCAATTGCAGGCCGTTGGGATTTTTTGTTCCGCAAACGAAGCAATGATCGTTGTCAGTCAGATCAAGCGATGATTCATTGCGATCCGTGATTTTCTCTTGAGCTTGTTTCAAAACATTCGCGACGACCGGGCGCTTGGTTGCCGCAGGGGTTGTGATAGGGAGCCTTTCACAGAGAACGGAATTTTCTTCCGACAGACGCTTTTTCAATGTTTCAATTCCCGGCACGGGAAAAGTAGGGTATATCGGATCTCCGGTTGATAACGGCACTCTTCCCAAGTCGTTTAATCCTGCGGCAATCAGTTCCGGAAATCTATTGAACAGATAGGGAGCAACTGAAATCGAGTGAACCGGAAAATGCTCTTTAAGCAGAGAAATCGCGCGGAAAATATCATCGAAAGGGAGAGGCGGACGCTGTCGCATTTCCGTTCCTGGGGTCGGTTGGAAAGGAACGATGCGGACGTCTTGCAGATAAGGATCGGCGACGCAATAGCGACCGATGTCGTTTATGAAATCCTCGCGCTCCCGTGAAGATTCACCGATTCCGACCAGAAATTCAAGATGGTAAGGTAATCCCGCTGCATGCGCTTTCTCGATGGTTTCCTTCCCGATATAGGGCCTCTTCCTACCCGAGTTTTCATGTGCTTCTCCAGGATTCGATAGGGAAGAAGGCACCAGATCGATGATAATGGAACCGACAATTTCGCTCACAAGCTTGGTTTCTAAGGAATCGAGCGTTCCGATATGGAGAGTCGGAAACAGTCCCATATCAACCGCCGTTTTGCAGGCCCGCGCCAAATATTCCCCCCAAGACCCGCATCCCCATTTCTTTAAATACAACTGAATATGAGGGTATTCCTGAGGGGATTCCCCGGCCAGGAAAACGACATCCACAACCTTTCCCTTGCGGAGTCCTTCAATGCGGTTTTGGATATCGTCAAACGATATTAATACATCTTCATCCGATCTGAAGGCGCAGTAACGGCATTTTTGACGGCACACACGGGTCAGTGGAACGATTCCGCTGAATATGTATGATACCGACGATGCTTTCATTGAGCTCAAGTCTATCACAAGAAATCCGTTGTTAAAAGGAGTATCGCGTAAAAAATATTATGGCGAAAGAATAGCGCAAAAAAAATATGAAATCGGCGGGTTGTTTCAACAATTTACTTTAAATGACGATGCCGAATGCAGGTTCCATCGGGGTGAAGTCTCGATAAAATGAATTTTCATTTATTCCGGATCTACCCCGAATGAAGTTGAACATGGTATAATATTTACTTGCGAAATTGATCGTGGAGTATAATATTCAAACCAAGGGATCTTGCATGACTGATTCGGATAAAGTGAACAAGACATCCATCGCGCAAATGGAAAACGAACTTTCCGTCATGGTTTCTGAACTGATAACCGAGTTCGATACCAGTCGTTTTGATTGCGATCGAATTCTGGCGGCCATTGAGGGATTAAAATCTCCCGATCGCTTAATGCTCCTTAAACGTCTCTTGGAGATCCTGAAGGAGCGCAATACTCTTCTTGAAGTCAACAATGAACTTGGTCGACAATTGGAACTGGGACCTTTGATTTCCGCGATAATCTTTCACATCACCGACATTCTGCAAGCCGATCGCAGTTCACTTTTCCTTATTGACAGGAAAACCAACGAGCTTTGGTCGAAGGTCGCGCAAGGTCTTGAATTCGCCGAGATAAGATTCCCGACCACGGTCGGCATCGCCGGATACGTTGCCCGCACCGGGGAGACACTGAATATCGAGGATGTTTATCAACATCAGCTGTTCAATCAAGCGGTCGACAAACAAACGGGTTATCGAACCAAATCAATGATATGTATGCCTATTCTCAATCGCGAGGCCGTGATAATCGGGGTTGTCCAAGTTATCAACAAAAAGACCGGTGTTTTTGCCCATCGAGACCTGGATTTGCTGAAATCGCTGACGCAAATGTTGTCTTTGACCCTGGAAAACGCGATTCTTTATGAGCGTGTAAGAACCTCGCAAAAGAAGATCGAGGCGCTTTTGAATGTCGCCAACGCTCTCAGTTCGTCTCTTGAATTGCGGGACCTTATAAAAATCATCATGGCGAAAGCCGCCGAATTATTAAATGCCGATCGTTCCACGCTTTTTCTGATCGACAAGGAGACCAATGAGCTGTGGTCTTCCGTCGCATCCGGATCGCCGGGCGCGGAAGTAAAGGAAATCAGATTTCCGAAACATCTGGGAATCGCCGGAAAAGTCGCCACCTCGGGAGATATTTTAAATATTCCCGATGCTTACGATTATCCGGGGTTTAATCGGGATATCGATAAAAAGACCGGTTACAGAACCAAATCGATTCTTTGCATGCCTATCCGAGGAATCGACAGCCAGATCCTCGGTGTTACCCAAATAATAAACAAGGCTCACGGCGCTTTTGACCGGGCCGACGAAGAGATGCTGGGCGCTTTTTCCGCCCAGGCGGCCGTTTCTCTGGAAAATGCCCAGCTTTATGAAAAAACCATGACCATGAAGAAATATCTTGAAGCGATCTTGGCTTCGTTGTCCAACGGCGTCATTACTCTCGATCACAAGCGGCGCGTGGTTAAATGCAATCCGACGGCCGTAAGAATTTTCGGAGTTGAAAGCGAAGGCGACGTGTTGGGTAAGATCATTTCGGAAGTATTGGGAGACCGGAACCGGGATCTCGAAAAGGAAATCGAGAAGGTTTTCGAAACGGGAACTCAAAATGCCCTCTATGACGTCGATTACATTCAGAAAGACGGCGAGAAAAACTCCGTCAATTTCATCGTCGTGCCTTTAACGGGGGAGAATAAAAAATCCCTCGGCGTAGTCCTCGTTCTCGAAGATATTACCAAAGAAAAACGCGTCAAGTCGAATTTGACTCGGTATATGTCGAAAGATCTCGTCGAGAAACTGACCTCAGGGTCCGGGAAAATCGAGCTGGGTGGTGTTCGCAGGGAAGTAACGATTTTGTTTTCCGATATCAGGAGCTATACGAGTCTCACCGAAAAATTGGGCGCTTCGGAAATCGTCGAGATGTTGAACGAATACTTTACGAGAATGGTCGATGCGATTTTTAAATTCGACGGAGTTCTCGATAAATTTATCGGAGACGCCATCATGGCGGTATTCGGTGCCCCCGTGCCGCTTCCGGATCACGCCGCGAAATCGGTCAGGGCCGCTCTTGAGATGAAAAAAGCTCTTCTTGAATTCAATAAAGATCGTGAATCCAAGGGGAAAATTCCGATTCAGATTGGTATCGGAATCTCAACGGGTGAAGTGCTCTGCGGAAACATCGGTTCCCACAAACGGATGGAATACACGGCCATCGGCGACGGTGTCAACCTTTCGTCGCGCCTTGAATCCGCCACAAAACTGTATCGTGCGATGACGCTGCTTTCCGAATTCACTTACGATATCGTTAAAGATGAAATATTCGCCCGCGAGCTTGATTTCATAAGAGTAAAAGGGAAAGCGAAACCGGTCAGAATTTACGAGCTTCTAGGGGCCGTAGGCTGCCGCCTTGATGACAATATCATGTTTTCGCTCGACCATTTTGTTGAGGGACATAAAATCTTCTTTCAAAGAAATTTCACTAAAGCCAAAGAGAAGTTCGAAGAGGCGATGAAATATAATTCCAACGATCTTGCTTCCAGACTTTATTTCAATCGATGCGTAGCTTGCCTTGAAAACCCGCCTTCCCCCGATTGGGACGGCGTCTACGATCTTAAAGAAAAATGAATAAAGACGATGCTTTGAAGATCCTGCTTTCAAGATCGGAAAACAAGATTCTTCCGGTTCTCCAGAATATGGTCCAAGGAACCGTTGCCATTGATCCGCAGGTTTTGGAGGAGGTCCAAAGATACAACGGCCATCCGGATTACGGGCTGCGGTTTTGGTCGCGCAAGGTTCTGATGAAATACGGAGCCGTAAATCCGCGACAAGTCGAAACAGATGCGAAGGCATCCGGCGGAAACGTCGTTAAATTTCGCGGTTTATTGTCGATCGACGAATTGATTAAGAAATTGAAGAATGCCGATTGTTCTTGCGTTTCCCTGGAGTTGCTTAAAAAGATAGCCGAAACAAAGGAATCCAAGGCATTGGCGGCTCTTAAAGAATATTTGGCCCGCTGTAAAGATCCGATTCAGATCTCATATTTGATGAAAATGCTTGGATTCAATTTCCCGAGTGAAGAGTTGCTAGCAACATTGATGCCCTATTTGAAGCATTCCGATGATCGCGTAGTCGCCAACACCCTCGAAGGGATCGAAGCCGTCGGGTCGCCGAAATCCATCGCTATTTTTTCCCAAATGCTCGATCATCCCAACAATCGTGTTAAAGCTAAAGCCGCCAAGGCTCTTGCGAAATATGACGCGGATAAAACTTTTGCGATGATTAGTAAAATGTTGCGGATGAGCGGCCAGTCTCATTTCATATTGTCGGCTTGTCATGCGGTAAAAATGCTGAAGGACACCCGCTTTTTGCCATATCTTGAAGAATTGATACAAGACGATATAACTTTCGTCGATTCATTGAAGGCCATTGAGACTATCGGGGGAAAAGCCGCGCTGGAGTCTTTGAAACGTTGCGGGGGAAAAGTCGACTGCGCGGAAAAACGCGCGGTCATAGATGAACTTATCGTGCAGTTCGAATCCGGTAATAAAACCGCGCCCGTTCAGAGAAATATCGAGATCGTCGTTGTCGAACAAAAAATCTTCGTTTTGGAAGATCAGGTGACTCGCGCCGAAGCCGAGAAAATGGCATGCGCTCACCGCCTTGATATGTTCGGCCTGATCAAGAAACTGTTGTATCGTCCTAAAATCGATGACGTTCCGCTTGTTTATTCCGAGAAACGTTATGAGCCGTTTTGGGTGGTATCATGTTTGTCGCACATCGCGTATACCCGGGAACGCAAGTTCGAGCTTAAAGTCGATAAACAGGTATCGGAAGTGAAAATAGGAGATAGGCTTTATCCCGCGAGCGACGCTATGGTCGTCGCATCCGGAGAGGAGCATTGCGTAGAGGAATCCCGTTTCAAGGTTTTTGTCGACGCCGATTCAGGTGAAAAGGCTGATTATACCAGGCATATTTTGTTTCCTCGCCGTGAAATCCAGCAAACGGAAGAGTTGATGATCAACGATCAGATAGTAGTTCCGGCTAAAGTCAAAGCCTCGATTGTCGTACGGGAAATGCTGTCGGATATTTTCAAGCCTATAAAGGCCAATGAAATCAGTGCCGAGCGCATAGTGTTGGAGCAACTGAACCTCGTTTTTCGTCCGGTTTACGCTTTCGAATTCAAATGGCACGAAAGTGAGAAGCCGATCGTTATCGAAATCGATGCCTTGACCGGGCAGATGGTATCCGGGAAAGCCGTCAAGGAGAAACTGACGGAAATATTCACCGAGGAAAATCTTTTCGAGCTTGGTGGTGAAGCCGTAGGAATCGTGGTTCCCGGCGCTCAATTGGCCGTTAAATTGGCGAAGGCGTTCATCAGGAAATCCTGAAGAAAACCTTGATTAATACAAGGTGCTATGCTAGACTGTCTGGCCAAGCAAGGGATTTTCCTTGTCGCATTAATTCTTAAACAGGAGGCTCCGGGATGAAAAAATATGTTTATCTCTTTGGGGGTGGCAAAGCCGAAGGTCGTGCCGAGATGAAAGATGTTCTTGGCGGAAAAGGGGCGAATCTTGCTGAAATGAGCAATTTGGGAATTCAAGTCCCCTCCGGATTTACGATCTCGACCGAAATGTGTGATGTTTATTATAAGAGCAACAGAAACTATCCCCCTGAGCTTGATAATCAAATTCGGGATGCTATGACTCAGACTGAGAGCCAAATGGGCGCCAAATTCGGCGATCAAAATAATCCCCTGCTGGTTTCGGTAAGATCGGGAGCTCGAGCTTCGATGCCCGGCATGATGGATACCGTGTTGAATTTGGGTTTGAATGATTCCACGGTCGAAGGGCTCATCAAGAAAACCAACAACGAGCGTTTCGGTTGGGATTCCTATCGGCGTTTCGTGCAAATGTACGGAGACGTCGTTATGGGAATGAAACCTGAATCAAAGGAAGAAGAAGATCCTTTCGAAGTCGTCATGAGCGAATTGAAAAAACAGAAAGGCGTCAAGACCGATACTGAATTGACGGCCTCTGATTTGAAAGAATTGACTTCCCGATTCAAACAAATGATCAAGACTCGAAAAGGGAAAGACTTCCCGACCGATCCGTGGGAACAGCTTTGGGGTGCCGTTAACGCGGTTTTCGGTTCATGGATGAACCAAAGAGCCATTACTTATCGTAAACTTAATGCTATCCCCGATGAATGGGGCACTGCCGTCAGCGTTCAATCGATGGTATTCGGCAACATGGGTAATGATTGCGCCACCGGCGTTGCTTTTACACGCGATCCTTCCACCGGTGAAAGGGTGTTCTTCGGTGAATATTTGATCAATGCCCAGGGCGAGGACGTCGTTGCCGGCATCAGAACGCCGCAACAGGTCACGATCCAGGGATCGAAAAAATGGGCGGCGAGTCATAATATCGATGAAACCGCGAGAGCGAAGCAGTATCCGTCCCTTGAAGAAGCTATGCCGGCGGCTTTTAAGTCGCTTTGCGAAATATATCAAAAACTTGAAAATCACTACAAGGATATGCAGGATATCGAGTTCACGATTCAACAAAACAAATTGTGGATGCTCCAAACTCGGAACGGCAAGAGAACCGCCGCCGCCGCGGTTCGCATCGCGGTGGAAATGGTCGGCGAAAATATGATCGGAAAAGAAACCGCGATTCTTCGGGTAAAACCGACCGATCTCGATCAGCTTTTGCACCCCGTTTTTGATCCGAAAGCCAAAAAGAATGTCGTAGCCAAGGGGCTTCCGGCTTCCCCTGGCGCAAGTTCCGGGCGCGTTGTTTTCCATGCCGAAGATGCCGAGTCGCAGGCAGCCAAAGGGGAAAAAGTGATTCTTGTTCGAATTGAGACGAGCCCTGAAGATATCGGCGGGATGAATGTCGCCCAGGGAATTCTTACGGAGCGCGGCGGTATGACGAGCCACGCCGCTGTTGTCGCCCGCGGCATGGGAAAATGTTGCGTTGCCGGTTGCGGCGCGTTGAGCGTTAATTATCCGAAGAAATCCATGAACGTGAATGGAAATCTCATCAAGGAAGGCGATTGGATCAGCCTTGACGGTTCGACGGGCGAAGTGATGATGGGCCAAGTTCCTACGGTTACCGCCGACATGTCCGGCAACTTTGGAACCTTGATGAAATGGGCGGATGAAATCAGGCAGATAGACGTTAGAACAAATGCCGATACGCCTAAAGATGCGACTGTCGCCAGAAAATTCGGAGCTCAAGGCATCGGCCTTTGCCGCACCGAACATATGTTTTTCGAAGGCGATCGTATCAAAGCCATGCGCGAAATGATTCTCGCCGACGACACCGCCGGCAGGAAAAAGGCTCTCGAAAAATTGCTCAAGCACCAAACCGATGATTTTTACGGAATTTTCAAGGCCATGGCTGGTTATCCGGTAACAATTCGAACCCTGGATCCGCCTTTGCACGAATTCGTTCCCAACGAGGAAAAGAATCAAGCGGAAATGGCCAAGGAAATGGGAATCTCCGCCGATAAAGTGAAGACCAAGGTCGAATCCCTCCATGAATTGAATCCGATGCTTGGGCATAGAGGATGTCGCTTGGGTATCACATATCCGGAAATTACGGAAATGCAGGCACGCGCAATCTTCGAAGCGGCATGTCGTCTTGCCAAAGAAGGCATAGAGGTCTATCCGGAAGTCATGGTTCCGCTTGTTGGCACGATCGAAGAATTGAAAATTGAAAAAGCTGTGATTTATAGAGTGGCCGAAGAAACCATAAAAAAATATTCCGTGAAACTCAAATACCTCATCGGAACAATGATTGAAATTCCGCGAGCCGCGATAGTTGCCGACCAGATCGCGACTGAAGCTCAGTTTTTCAGCTTCGGCACCAATGATTTGACGCAAATGACCTTTGGGTACAGTCGTGACGATGCCGGAAAATTTCTGGCCGTTTACCTCGACAAAAAAGTCCTGAAGGTTGATCCGTTCCAATCCATCGATCAGGAAGGCGTCGGGAAACTTATGCAATGGGCCATCGATCGGGGTCGGACGACCAGACACGATCTGAAGATCGGAATTTGTGGAGAGCACGGCGGAGAGCCTGAATCGGTGATGTTCTGTCATAAAATAGGGCTCGATTATGTAAGTTGTTCGCCGTACCGAGTTCCGATAGCAAGATTGGCGGCGGCTCATGCCGCTCTTAAATATCGCGATATGCGCGATGAGGTTTTGAAAAAACAAAATCATTCACCCATAAAGGCGAAAGCATCCGAGGCTTAAAGAAAAAAAATGCCTTCGAAGCGGAGGAAAGCTCGAGAGTCGGCTTTAAAAGCCCTTTATCAGCATGATTTGGTGAATAATGACGCGATGGTCGCGTTGAGTCAGATCATAGCCGATGATATTTTGCAGCCGGCTCTTGAGGCTTTTTCTCGTGAATTCGCTTTGCAAACCATTGAGAATGAAACCCAGACCGGAGAAATCGAGCGGTTTATAGCCGAATTCTCCGGTCGAGTTCTATCGGAAAAAATCTCTGAAAATCAGATAGAATCGATCGCGCGGGATCTGATTACCGATATTTTTCCGAATTTCATTTCGCATTCCGAATGCGCTTTGTTGACGCAAAATTTTATTCAAAAGACGATTTCGAAAATAGAATCGACAAAAGAGATTGAGAATTTCGCAAGAGATTTGGTGAATCAAACCATTCGGAATTTGAAGAATATCGACTCCATACTTATAAAATTTGCCGACCATTGGTCCTTGGAAAGAATGGCCAGTATCGATAGATGCATTCTTAGATTCGCGATTTGCGAGTTGTTGTTTTTTAAGAGTATTCCTGTTAATGTGACCATCAATGAAGCGATTGAACTTTCAAAAAAGTTCTCTACGGAAAGAAGCGGTGAATTCGTTAACGGTATTCTGGATAAAGTCCAAAGAGAGCTGAGCCCGGAAAAGGATGATCCTAGAAAAAGAAAAGGTGCGGCGGAAAAGCAAGCTTTGGCTTGTGACAATGATGACCCATCTTCAGATACGGGGACGGAAAAGCCAAGTTGAATCCATCAACATCTGAATCTTGTAATTCGACCGACTGTTGTTTCCGACCTAGGAGAGGTTAATGGCGCTTTCCTCGATTATCATAAATAAAAACGCTGATTCGCATCGTAATGTTTGGATATTTTCCTTCGTGATCGGTGCCATCGCCGGATGCAGTTTTGCCGGAGTAGGTCTCGGAGTTCTTCAAGTCGCCGCAAAGGCCAAACCCCAGCTTTTCATATTTTCCCTATTAATCGGAGTCGGTATGGGGGGCCTCATCGGATGGTTTGGGCGTGAGATCATTTCCGGTTTGATAAATCTCGTTCTGAACGAATTGGAAGAAAAAGTCGGTTTGCAACGCACGTCTTTTCATTCCTCAAAAAGCGGCTTGAGAAAAGACCTGGAAGTTTTCGATCTCATGTTTAAAATGGTGGTATCCGTGTTGAAGAGAGTCCTGGTTATTTCGTTGCGCCTTGAAGAGGCTTCCACGGACCTGGATCGAACCGCTCAAATCAGTTCTACGGTCATTAAGGAAATCGTCGAAAAAGTTGAACAGATCAATAAAAACGCGGTCGATAACGCCGCGAATCTTCGTGAAACCATTTCATCGCTCGAAAACAGCTTCAGTTTAAGCAAGGATATAAGTTCGAAACTGGTTATCGCGCGTGAAGACAGCCAAAGCGTGGCTCAAATTGCTCAAGGAACTCAAAATTCCGTCAAACAGGCTGTCGATAAGATGGTTAAAATCAAGGAATTGACGGAAGGATCGGCAAAGCTGGTCAACGATCTCAACGATAGAAGCAAGCAGATCGGTGCCATTTTGACTGAAATCGCGAATATCGCCGAAAAAACGAATCTCCTGGCGTTGAACGCGGCTATTGAAGCTGCACGCGCAGGTGAACAAGGTCTTGGGTTTGCCGTAGTCGCCGATGAAGTCCGCAAATTGGCTCGTCTATCAGCCGAATCTTCGAGAAAAATCAACAATCTCATCAATGATATTTTGCAGAAAACCGAAAACGCCGCCGAAATGATGAGATCCAATACCAACAAAGTATATGAGGGAATGGATGTAATCAATGCCGTTGATTCCAGCCTCGGAAAAATGGTCGAGACGGCTCTTAAACTCAATGATATCATCAAGGATATCAGCGAGTCCGCGGAAAGGCAAAGCCAGACATCCGACATCATGTATCAAAAAGTGAATACGATTTCTAAAATAACCGATCAAATTTCTTTGCAAATTCAAAATGTCGCGAACGCGGCTTTAGGAAAAACCGTTATCGTCGATCAAACCAGCAGCTCGGCCAGGGAATTGCGCACGCTCTCCGATGTGTTCCAAAACGCTCTCGTTCCTTTTAAATTTAAAGTTGAAGGTGCGTCGAAAAGAGCTTTCGTACGAACCGAAACGCGTATTCCATGCAAATTCAAGGTTTTGCTGTCGGGTGAACTCATAGACAGCAGTATCGGCAGCGGGGAATATGAGTTGCGCGGTGTCATTACAAACCTCTCGGCCGGAGGTTGCGTCGTTGAAACCAACGAAGATATCGAACAGGGAAAATACGTTATTTTCGCTTTCCAACTTGGCAGCCAATTCGTCCAAGGAGTTCAAGGTCGATTGGTAAGGCTGAAAAGGGCGCAAAATGAATCCGAAGATTCCATCGGGAAGGAAACCTACGAAGGAATAATATCATTCACCAACGTTTCCCCCGAACATGCGAAAATCATCGTTGAATTTGTTCTTAACGCCCAAAAACAGTTTGAAATCAATCTTGGAATTTCCGCTGAATCTTGATGAGCCGGTTTGCTTCCATTGTCCGCGGGTTTTTCCACCCGCCAAACCTTCTATTAACAGCGAGGTGAATTATGTCGCGAATTGAAAAAAAGCTGCTTGGCGAGTCTCTCGTCGCCGAGAAACTGATTACCGAGGAACAATTGAAGTTGGCGCTTGCGGAGCAGAAAAAAAGCAGTGATACTCTCGGCCTTACGCTTCTGAAACTGCAATATCTGACTGAACAGAAACTGCTGGAATTTCTTGAAACCAAACTGGGTTTTACATACGCCAATCTTCGTAATTATGTCATTGATGCCAAGATCGTAAAAATCATCCCCGAAAACATTGCCCGCAAATATTTCTGTATCGCGCTTTTGAGAGTTAAAGGCTCTTTGACGGTTGCGATGTTGGATCCGCTCGACAGCTTCGTCATAGACAATCTTGAGTATACGACCAATTCGAAGATCAAACCTCTCATTTCGACGAGAACCGAAATTCAGGCCGCGATCGATGAATTTTACGGCGGTGTCTCCGCAGGTCCGGTGTCCCCAAGCCAAACGTCCATAAGTCTCGGAGATGCCAAAGCAACAAATATCCAGGAATTCGCGAAGAAAATTCAAGGAATCGGATTGGGTGCAAAAGACGGCTCGATTATCGATATATCAAACCTGACCGTTGCCGATCAGGCAAATATAATCCAGTTGGTTAATCTTATCATCACCAGAGCAATAAAAGAGCAGGCATCGGATATTCACATAGAACCCGATGATACCGTAATGCGCACGAGATTTCGCATCGACGGGATGTTGCAGGAAGTCATGGCGCTTCCTAAGGCGCTTGAAGCCGCCAGCATTTCGCGATGTAAGGTCATGGCCGAGCTTGATATCGCGGAAAAGCGCGTACCGCAAGACGGAAGAATAAAACTTCAACTTGAAAACCGCGAAATCGATCTGCGCGTTTCCACATATCCGACTTTGCGCGGCGAAAAAGTCGTCATGAGAATTCTCGATAAAAGCCGAGTATTGTTTGGGCTCGAAGATCTTGGCTTCGAGCAGGATACTCAGGATAAATATGCTCAGTTGCTCGATAAACCAAACGGTATCATTTTAGTTACCGGGCCTACCGGGAGTGGTAAAACATCGACTCTCTATGCTTCATTGCAGAAAATCAAGGATCCTTCGATCAACATCGTTACCATAGAAGATCCCGTCGAATATCAACTTCCAAACATCAATCAAGGGCAGATCAATCCGAAAGCCGGGTTTACTTTCGCCGGCGGTTTGCGGTCGATTTTGCGCCAAGATCCCGATGTCATCATGGTCGGAGAAATTCGCGATTATGATACCGCTGAAATTGCCATAAGAGCGGCATTAACAGGCCATCTCGTCTTTTCGACCTTACATACGAACGATTCCGCCGGTGCGATGACCCGCCTTATAGATATGAGTGTCGAGCCTTTCTTGGTGGCCAGTTCGATAATAGGAGTCATGGCGCAACGTCTGGTACGCTTGATCTGCGAAGATTGCAAGGAGGAATTCGTTCCTCCGGCGGCGATCATTAAGCACAGCAAGCTTCTCTATCAAAGCGGGAAAACCAAGGTTTATCGTGGGCGCGGCTGTGAAAAATGCAATCGTACCGGATACAAAGGTCGTACTACGATTACCGAGTTGCTTGTACCCAACGAGCGCATAAAAGAGCTTATCGTGGAAAAATCTCCGACAAGCGTAATTAAAAATGAGTCCATGAAGGTCGGCATGCGGACATTGCGACAAGACGGTTTGGTAAAAGTCCTGCGGGGTTTGACGACTCTTGAAGAAGTAATTCGCGTTTCAGCGGATGACGAGATTTAGGATCAATAAAAGGAGATTTCCAATGAAGGCATTCAAATTAATTTTGCCGCTGATCGCGCTTTGCTTTTCTACATCGCTGGTATGCGCGCAAGAGATCGTTAGAACTTACCCGATGAATGAGATCCAAACTCTCGGAACGACAATTGCTCTTGATAAATATCAGACGTCCGACGGCAACGGATCGATTAAAATTTCCTCGATACGCCCTATAACAATTTGCTTGGGAGAAGTTACCAAATTGGAGATTGAAGAGTCCGAGGTAGTTTATAAAGCCGTCGTCAAATCGGAAGATCTTGATGGTACGGCATTTTTGGAAATGTGGTGTACAATCAACGGCAAATCGTTTTTTTCAAGAGGCTTAACCTCGACTATATCCGGTAAATCCGATTGGAAAGAAATAAGCACGCCTTTTTCGGTTAAGAAGGGGGAAAAAATCGACAAGATTTCATTCAGCATCGTTCTTAACGGCAGAGGTACAATCTGGATTGACGGCGTGAAACTTTTGAAAAGTCGTCTGAAATGAGTGATGAACAACCTGTATAGTCGTTTAAAGGAGTTTGCCGAGACCATTCTTGCTCCTGATGATATGGGAATTTTCCATTCACATATCGATAGACTTGAGAAATCGCCGCTTAAACTGGTGCGTTTTATTCCGGAAAAAACTCTTGCGGTCTCGCTGACCGGGGAAAAGTGCGGGCGGCGTTGTCGTCATTGCATGGGACATTATTTGTCCGGCATGAAACCGTTGGCGTCTCTAACGGCGGAAAAACTTTCAAAATATTCATCTGTCCTGATCAGCGGAGGCAGCGACGACACGGGGAAAGTGCCTATCGGTGAGTATATTGATCGGATAAATAAAATTCCGACGGATCTGCGATTAAACATACACGTGGGTTTGCAGGGGGCTCATGATTTGTTGTCTCTGCGAAACCGCGAAACAACAATATCATTCGATCTTATCGGCTGCGATGAAACGATAAAGGAAGTTTACGGTCTCGATCGACATGCTTCGGATTACAAAGAGGCTTATCTGGAACTCACGAAATATTTTTCGGTTATTCCCCATTTGACGGTCGGTTTACGAGGGGGAAAACCTTCAGGTGAGATCGAGATTTTAAATTTCTTAAAGAATAATCCGTCGTCGACTTTGACCTTTCTTGTTTTTCGCCCGACTCCGAATACTCCTTACCAGGGATGTTCGCCGCCTGCGATGGAATATGTAGTAAATCTCATCGCGCGTGCCGTCTCGGAATTGAGCAGTGTCGTTTCCCTTGGATGCATGCGACCTTCGGGAAGCTATCGTAAGCGATTGGATTTGCTGGCATGGATTGCCGGCGCCAGATCGATAGTTCTTCCGGACAAATCGCTCACGGACTTTTTGAGCGGTGTAGGTGTTCCCGTTGAAACCTCGTATGAGTGCTGTTCGTTGCGGACTACGGAAACTGCGAATGGAAGATAAAATACGACTAAGCCTAGGTACCGCGATCGAGTTGGGTTTGGTATCTTCCAGGCAGATCGTTCCTCCGACTACGGCATATTTGCTGTGGGATCCCGGCTGTGTCGGAAAATGCACTTTCTGTCATCGTTCCGCCGGAAATTCGACCTCCGAGAAACTGTCTAGAGTTACTTGGCCTGAGTTTCCAATGAAGGAAATTTTGCGGAGCCTGGAAAACAAAGATCATCCGTTTCGTCGGGTATGTTTGCAGACCGGATGGAATCATGCCTATCACGAAGATCTTAAGAAAATGGTACGGATGTTTCTTGATTTAAAGCTGGTTTTAAGCGTAACGCTTCATCCCGCCGAGTGTACATTCGCCGGCGAATTATTGGAAATGGGAATCGATCATGTCGGTATAGGTTTGGATGCGGCATCAGAGAAGACATATCGCGACTGTAAGAAACGGGAGTGGGTTGATGACTGGCCGCCTCTCGTAAATTTGATCGCGAAATACGGGCCTCGTATTGAAGTTCACATGATTTTCGGCTTGGGTGACGATGAGGAAACTTTTATCCGCACGATGAATGAGATTTCTTCGATGGGTGGAGCCGTAGCGCTGTTTGCGTTTACTCCGGTTAACGGCGGGTTTCCTCCGGAATTATCTTCTTATCGCCGAATGCAAATCTTTCGGTACCTTCAACAGCGATCTCATATTTCCTTCGCCGGATGTCTTTTCCGCGATGGCCGCTTGATTTCTTACGGGATTCCAATGTCGACATTAAGCGATTTGCTTGCCGATGGAAACGCTTTTAGAACTTCAGGTTGCGGAGACTGTAACAGACCGTTTTATAATGAAAGACCGGGCAAGGAGTTTTTCAATTATCCGCGTGCTCTCCATTCCGAAGAAATTTCCAAAGCTATTCGGCAGGCCGATATTCTTTAAGTAATCGCCGCCGTTTGCCCTGGGGATGAAATAAAGTGTTGATCCTTGGTAGGGGGTATGTTATACTCCGTTGATTTCTGACACGGAGGGGCTTGGCATGGCTGATGAATCTAAAAAAACCGTATTCCGGAAAATCGTCGTTCCTGAGGATGAAAAGAAAAAGTATCTTGTTGGAAACACGCCGCCATTCCTCGGAAAACCAATAGAACTGGGGAAAACCGACTTTGCCATCGGCAGGGAAGAAGGCCGGAATCTCGTTATTCCAAGCGACATGGTGTCTCGTCATCACGCAACGGTCAGCTTTAAAGACGGGCAATATTATATCGAAGACAACGATAGTTCAAACGGCACTACTTTGAACAATCTGCCCTTGGAACCCAAGAAACCGCATCAGTTGAATCACAAGGATATCATGAAGTTCGACATGTTCGAATTCATTTTCGTCGATTCGGCGCGAACCGATCTCTGGGAAACTTTGAAGCCCCTTTCCCGCACCGGATCTCAAATCATCACTTTTTATAGCCCCAAAGGCGGAACCGGGTTGACAAGTATTTCCGTCAATGTGGCCCATTGCCTTGCGGAAATGACGAAAAAAAAGACCGCGGTTGCCGATTTCAACCTCAGATTCGGCGATGTCTTGACATATTCGCTTGGAAAGCCGGGCCAGACCATTCATGAACTGATTCAAGATCCCAATATAACTGGTGAAACCATCGGTAAATATCTCCAAAACGGACCGGGTTATTCGTATCTTCCGGCTCCGGCTAAAACCGAATACGCCGAGCTGATTCGTGCCGAGCACGTTAAAAAAGTTTTATGGAGCCTCGAAGCCAACCACGATTTCGTCATCGTGGATTTGAAAAATGAAATTGATGATGTCTCGATAACGACATGGGAAATCTCGAACATCATTTATCTTGTCGCCCGTCCTGAAATCGGGCATATGATCGCATTGAAAAAAATCTTGGATGTAATGAACCAATTCAAATATCCTGAAACCAAAGTAAAAATTCTGATCAATTGCATCGGCAGAGAGGGTACGATAGCAAAAGAAGAGATCAAGAATTTTTTGAAGCGTGACTTCACCTACCTGCCTGATGCTCCCCCGGAGGCGATTCTTTCCTCCCACCAGGGAAAACTTTACACGAAGGAACTTCCGAACGGAGCTTTGTCGCAAGGCATCATGAACCTTGCCCGGACGATAAAAGGCGAAGAAACGGTAGCCGTAGAAGGAGGCATCTTTAAAAAGTTGCGCTCGATTCTGGGATTCTAAATAAAAGTGGCTGATTATTCCGGAAAACGGGCTGGCAACTACAACATCCTTCAAAAACTTGGAGATGGCGGTTTTGCCACCGTTTATTTGGCGCAGCATTCCGTTTTAGAGAAAAGGGCTGCGGTTAAGTTTCTTCTCGAAGAATGGGTTAACGAGGCCGATGTGGTTAGTCGCTTTTTTGATGAAGCGCGCACCATGGAGAGACTCAAGGATCATCCCAACATTGTCGGAATCATCGACATCGCCAGCAAGGAAATATGCGAGCGCGAAGGTTTGCCCCCATATTTCGTCATGGATTACGTCGACGGGGTCTCGCTCGAAGCCAAGATACATTCCGACGAAGGATTTACGCTGGAATTCATTCTGGATGTGATCAAATCGGCTTTAGTGGCATTGAGTCATTGCCACAAGCTTGGCGTCGTCCATCGCGATATAAAGCCGAGCAATATTCTCATTAGTAAAGACGGACATTTTAAGCTGACCGACTTTGGAATCGCCAAAGCCAAGGTGAATACCAGCAAAACCGGCGAAGGTCTTACGCTGGGTTCCACGGATTACATGTCGCCCGAACAGGCTCTTGGTAAAAAAGAACTGGACCACCGCAGCGATATATATTCGATCGGAGTTACCCTCTACGAAATGGTTACCGGGAAACTGCCCTTCATAGCCGATAATCCCACAACAGTCGCCTTGATGCATATAAAGGACGAACCGGTACCTCCTATTCAGGTCAATGATGCGGTTCCGGTGAAATTAAATGGTTTAATCATGAAGGCAATGGATAAAAAACCGGAATTTCGCTTCCAATCCTGCGATGAAATGCTTGACGCCCTTGCCGACCTGAATAAGCCGGATGCGCCGGTCGAAGCCGAAGTTGAAACCGTCGATTTATCGAAATTCGATCCTGAAGTTCCCGAAGACGACATCAAGGAACCATCCGATGGACGGAAAACGTCGACCGAAAGACAATCGAAAATACAAAAGGCGTTGATCCCGCAGTCCGTAAAAATGGCTTTGCGGGTTATTCTTGTCATTCTCGGCGTCACGATTTTATTCCTGGGTTTCATGAAATTTTATGAATCTTATAATTCCGGTCAGATTGCTTTGGCATCAATGCCGATCGGCGCCAAAGTAATTCTTTCGGGAAAGGAAGTTGGTACAAGTCCCATAACTCTTACGCTTCCGGCCGGTATCTATAAGGCAACTTTTTCATTTCCCGGATATCATGACAACTCTTCGCGAGTAACGGTGGTGCCGAGAGCCGTTGTGAACTTATCAAAGAATTTGTTGAAAATCGAACCCGATACGGCACCGAAAATCAAGAAACTATTGGATGCATACGAATCCGCCCAAAACGCTCCTCCGAAACAGAGGCAAAATCAAATTTCGGATGCTCTTCGCCGCCTGGAACAAACCCTGAACGATTTGCCGTACTCCGATGGCGCGCATAACTCGTTTTTCGAGTTGTGCGTTAAAAACAATCTGTTGTCAATGGCCGAAAATTATTACAACTCAAAAACATCATCCGATCCTAAGAATGTTCTGTATTTGGTAATGGTGGGGAAGATCAAGCACGCCAAAGGTGATGCCAACGGTGCTCTGGATACGCTTTCCAAAGCCTGGGACATGGATCAAAACAATATAAATCTTTTGAATGCCCTCGGAGATTATTTCCTGAAAGAAAAGAATCCGACCAAAGCGAAGCAATATTATACTCTATCGATTTTTTTAGACCCCGACCAGACCGATGTCTCGGTTAAATTAAAGGAACTGTAAGGGGAGGACGGGCTCAGTGGAATATAAGGTTTACGGAAAAAGCGACATGGGTAAAGTCAGAACCAACAACGAAGATGCCTTCTTTACAACCGAAAAGGAAGGTATCTTTTTGATAGCGGACGGCATGGGTGGTCACAAAGCCGGTGAGGTTGCTTCAGCCATGGCTAAGGATATCATCTCGCAAAAACTATCCAAGATCTCCGCGACCGAAAACATCGAAAATGCTTTGAGAGACGCTTTTCTGGAAGCCAACAACCAAGTCAGGGATGTGGCCGCCGCGAACAAGGACAACGAAGGGATGGGTTGTACATGCGTTGTTCTTATATTACGAGACCAGAATTTTTTCTTGGCCCATGTCGGCGATAGTCGCGGTTATCTTTACAGAAAAAATTCCTTGAAGCAGATTACCCGGGATCATTCTTATGTCGAGGAACTTTTTATCAGAGGCCTTATTTCCGAAGAGGAAAAGATAGACCATCCATATAAAAACCAAATCACCAGATATATCGGATGTTCTCAAAAACTTGAAGTCGATATCACTTCAGGCCCGATCTGGAATGGCGATGTTTTCCTGCTTTGTACCGATGGGTTGTCCGAGGAAGTGGTTGAGGAATCCCTGCAAAAAATATTCGATAAAAATCTTGAACCTCAAGAAACCGTTGATAATCTGATTCTCGAAGCTCTCAACCATGGAGGAAAAGATAATACCACGGCCGTAGTGGTGAAGGTGATTTCCAAGAAAACAAGCTTTTTCAAGAAAATCCTCGGTTGGTAATGCCGGGGGGTGTCATATTTTAACTTTTTTTGCGGCAGAAACACAGAAGAAAATCATTATGAATTTCATGAGCTTTCTCTGCGGCTCTGCGTTGAATTTTTCAGTTAATTTAGGACTCTACCTAATGCCGGATAGTTCTTGAAATGAAATTCTATGCTTCCGAATTCGGGCGCCGCAATTTATATGGCCGAAATATTCTGTCGAAAAGCGAAAATTGACTGAAATAATCTCGGTTCAGCGGCGGAATCTCGGGTGTCCAAGGTTTTATTTCCCGAGGAGGGGCAAGAAGGTAAACTTTTTGCGAAACCGCTCCTTCAAGACATTTATATTGGCGATCGATGTTTGTTTCCAAAGATCGGATTTTAGTGTCAAGTTCTTCCATTTTACGGGAAATATTTTTCAACAAAGCCTGATTTGCGGCTAAAACCTGCGCAATGTCGATCGAGGCATCCTGTGAATAACACTGTAAGCCTTTTTCTTCAGCCGACTTGGGCTGATCCGAGTCAGATTCCGCAACTCTCAATTCCAATTTCATTCCTCGGCTCCTTGGCAGTATTCTAAGCGGCTTATGCAAAAATTCCGATAACGACCAATCGATTTATAAGTACCAACATTTATATCGGTCGATGAAGGATTTTTTTTAAGCGAATGCTTGATCATGAAAAAAAGGTGTGATAGTTTTATCCCTATGGAATCTTTAAAAGTCCCCTTGATACTTTTAATTGCATTGATTGCAATTTTTCTCGTAACCGCTCCTTTCAAGCCGGCGGTGGTGAAACCTAGAGATAATAATAATGATGTTCCTGCTGTCGTTGCCCCGGATTTAGGCGCCAACCTCAGGAAAGCCAACGCCGCGCTCGATAAAAACAATTTCAACGAAGTGATTAATCTCCTAACACCGTTCAAGAATTCCGATGATCATGTAGTTCTATCTTTATTGGGTTATGCTTTCGCGGGAATAAAAGATTTTCCGGCATCCGCCCAATCTTTTGAAAAAGCTCTCGCCAAGAAAAAAGACACCCGCTATGGGTATTCCCTCGCTTATATTTATGAAACCATGGGAGAGCAGGCAAAAGCCAAGGTTGTTTACGATGATCTGGTGACGGCGCCGTTACTTCCCAAGCCCACTAGGATCAAGGTCTTACTGGGAATTGCCCGCTGTTCGTTGCTTTTGAACGACCACAAAGCGGCATTTAATGCGTTTAAAACCGTGATCGGCGAAGATCCTACCAAGGAAGAGGCTTTCGTCGGCTTGATCAAACTTTTCAAGTTGTCGGGAAAATCCGCGGGAATCGATAAAGTTCGCGAAAAGGGAGATCCGTTGCACGGCGAGAGCTTTCAATACAATTTTTGGTTGGGATGCTTATATTTCGAAACCGGAGAATATGAAAAAGCCTTTGTGGTTTTCAAGAAAGCCGCGACCATTAATCCGCAAAACTCATCGCCGCATTATTACATTTATAGAATACTGAAGAAATCAAAACGCACCGATGAAGCCATTAATGAAATCGAAAAGTTCTACACCATTAATCCGTGCCTGCCCTACGTTCTATATCAAGCCGCTCTGGACGCGAAAGAAGAGAATCGGCTGGATGTTTCCTTCAAATTTCTTCGTTCCTCCATCACCATGGATAGAAGTCTTTTGGGCCGCGACGATAAAGGAACTTTCTCCGCGGTTGAGCAATATGTCAAGAAAAATGGAACACCGGAAGAAAAAGTTTTTCTCAAGGCTTTCTTAGAATTCATCAACAGCAACTTCAACGTCTCCCTGAAATTGATCACCGAGGCTTTGCCTTCGATCAAGGATCAACGTCTCAAGGAAGATGCCGAAAGATTGATACGAAATTGTCAAAAAGTCATTTACAACGAAGAGAAATACAACGATTACCTCTCAAAAATAAATGCGGCGCAACAGCAGGCCATGACGGCGTTGAAAACCAATCTTTCGGGTCATAAACCCAACGAAAAAGAATCGCCCGTCGATGAACTTAAGCGTAAGGCTCTATCGAATCCCAGGGATGCCAAACTTCAATATTCCACGGCGCTCGAATTGGCGCGCTTGGGAGATGTCGAAGGCTCCAAGCTGTTTCTTCGCGAAACGATAAGAGCGAATCCTCGGTTGGCTGAGCCCTTCTATTCTCTGGGAAAAATCGCGCGCTTTGAAGGAAATGTCCGCGAAGCCGAGGAAAACCTCAAGGAAGCTCTAAAATTAAGCCCGCGCAATACTCAGACCCTTTCATTAATGGCGGCGATTCATCTCGAAAACGGAGACATAACCAACGCGGTTAATGAAGCGAAGAGCGCTATTTCGTCGAACCCCAACAACTATGAAGCCCGGTTTGTGCTGGCCCAAGCTTATATCCAAAACCAAGACACGGAAAAAGCCATGGAAGAAATCAAGCTTGGGCTTAAATATGACCCCAACATGGCTCGACGTCAGGAATTCATGAAGCTCAGAAAGCAATTGCGGGCGAACTGAATCTATAATTTATGGCATTTAAAGATGCAAAAGACGCTCTTTCTTGGTTGAGTAAACACGAAATTTGCAGCGGTCGCTTCGGCCTTCACCGAATGGAATTCATAATGGATCATCTGGGAAACCCCCAAAATGATATTCCATGCGTCTTAATCGGTGGAACGAACGGCAAGGGGTCGGTCACCGTGATCTTAGAATCGATAATCGCCTCAACCGAGCAGTATTTGGTAGGCTCGACCATATCTCCGCATCTGACGGATGCAAGAGAAAGAATTCGTATTCAAGGGAAATTTTTGCCCGCCGAATATTGGCTTCGGGGGATCGATGCCCTTCCTGATATCGTTAAGGTGATGGAACGCGAGTCTTCGCTGGAAGCGCCAAGCTTTTTTGAGCTTATGACCGCCTTGGCGTTTTGGGCTTTCCGCGAAACGGATAGGGATATCGCCGTCATCGAAGTCGGTCTCGGCGGCAGGCTTGATGCAACCAACGTTTCCAATCCCGAAGTCTCTATTATCACCAA
>Ga0074199_1001148_pt1 | contig 26749 bp, 27 predicted proteins | sample EPASupsiteSAE347_FD_64528 | JGI IMG/M metagenome (GOLD analysis project Ga0074199, IMG submission 64528) | Bioremediated contaminated groundwater from EPA Superfund site, New Mexico - Sample SAE3-47 | ecosystem: Environmental > Aquatic > Deep subsurface > Groundwater > Contaminated ... | reverse complement strand
CGGCCTTGATCATCATCCCCGCATACGGGTACGGGGCTGCCCTCGCGGGTTTTATCGCTTCAGGTATCATCTTCATCCTCCTTGCACTGCTGATCAGGAAGACGGGCATTGGCTGGGTGTCGGTTGTCTTCCCCGATGCCGCGATGGGTGCCATCGTCGCGGTCATCGGCCTCGAACTGGCCCCGACCGCGGCGGCCATGGCGGGCCTCGCGAACGGGTCATCTGACCTCACGACCCTGGGCATCGTCTTCCTGACCCTCGCGGTTATGATCGCGGGCATGACCGTCTGCCGGGGATTCCTCCGGATCATTCCCGTCATCCTCGGCATCGTCACGGGTTTTATGGTGGCAGTCCTGCTTGGCCGTGCGGTCTTCGACCCGGTTATCGCAGCACCGTGGATCTCGGTTCCCACGCTGTATACCCCGACCCTGTCGATCGCGGCTATCGCGATCATCATCCCGGCCACGGTCGTGGTCTTCGTTGAACTCATCGGGCACTTCAAGGTCACCGGCACCATCATCGGTCGGGACCTGATGCAGGACCCGGGGATCGAACGGGCGCTTTTAGGGAAAGGGATCTCCACGACCCTTTCGGGGCTGTTCGGTTCAACGCCCAACACCACCTATGCGGAGAACATCGGTGTGCTTGCCATCACCCGGGTGTACAGCACGCAGGTTCTTGCCGGCACGGCCGTCATCGCCATCCTGATCTCGTTCTGCGGGAAAATTCCCGCTGCCATCGGTGCGATTCCCGGGCCGGTGATGGGGGCCGTCGCCCTCCTCCTCTTCGGGGTGATCGCCGCCTCAGGGATTCGGATGCTGATCGATGCCCGGACAGACCTTTCGGATCCCCGGAACCTGGTCCTCGTCAGCCTCATCTTCGTTCTCGGGATATCCGGGATATCAGTCACGGTCGGGATAGCCGACCTGCGGGGAATGGCCCTCTCGACCGTGGCAGCGGTCGTGCTCGGGCTCTTTTTCTATATCGTTGACTGGTGCCGGGGAACAACAAAGGGAATCTGACAGCATCAGGCCAAAATTCCTGATGGATACCGGCCAACGGTAACCTGATGGTTTTTTTTATCCTGCGTGACGAAGAGATAGATGTGCAATTTTTTCCGGGGGTATAATCCGTTCCTGAAACCGGGTACGACAACCGGTCCTGATAAATAAAAAGAAGTCTACCGCCGGACGCAGAAATATCCGCCGCGGAGGTGGTGTTTGGTGAAGAGTTCGCAGGCCGGGCAGAAACAACCGATGATCTTCATGTCGGTTGCCGAGGACTGACCGCGGGCGCAGAACAGTTCGGTAGGCTGGTGGTTCTGGAGCGCGTGTTTCTTGTAGTTCTGGCAGTTCAGGCAGTACTTCCTGCAGAGCTGCCGGTTCTCTTCCGTGTCTTCGACAACGGGTTTATCCGAGACAAACATAGAAAAAACGTGGGATATCATGCTTAATAGATCTTTTTGTATCCGAGGGGTCATCAGACCCCGAGGAGGAGAATCGGACAAGTCATCAGACTTGTGAGATGAGAAGAACCCGTTCTGGTTCTTCGACCCGGTTACGAGGGGTCATCAGACCCCGAGGAGGAGAATCGGACAAGTCATCAGACTTGTGAGATGAGAAGAACGGAGTTCTTCGAAGAACCCGTTCTGGTTCTTCGACCCGGGCGGGATTGCACGATCCCGAGGCGTTTCTGGTACACCGCAAGATCGTCACCGGCAAAACGGCCCGCGGGGCCAGGTACTCCGGATCCTGCATCGATCCGGTAACATTTCACCGACGCCGATAGTCCTGTCTGACTATAATAAGCGGGATGGGCAGCGTCACGCCTTTTTCAGCACGACTGCCCGGTTTACGAAATAGAAGAACCGTTCCGTCTGCAGGAATCCTGCTCCTGCAGTAATTTCAAGACTCTCCCTGAACTCCTTGCCGGAGACTTCGAGGAGGGGCTCAGTATAAAAGAGCCGACCGCCCGGTTTCAGGAGCAGGGCGATCTCCCGGAACAGCCGCCCCGGGTCCGGGACTTCGTGGACAACGAAAATGGCAAAGGCCGTATCGAACGTCCCGTGCAGCTCCTGGGGGAGACTGATGGTATCGGGCCGGCACTGGTGGGTCCTGACGCGCGCCAGCAGTTCTTCTGCCGCCATCTTCGACCGGAGAATTTCAAGCATCTCTTCCTGGAGATCCACGCACCAGACCTGCCCGATCTCCCCGACCCGCCGGGCAAACTCCCGTGAGAAGAATCCCGGTCCGCAGCCGAAATCAAGGACGCGGCTGCCGTAGTTCACGTACCGTTCGGCAAGCCGGTCCGGACGATACAGGAACCGGCGCAGGGGCGTATCGAGATATGCTGCGTGTTGTACAGAGAATAAGTGGTGATGAGGGCGCTGCGGTGTTCCGGGAGTCATACTCAAGCGTGGGCGGAGTACCGGGATAATAATTCCGCATACACACAGAAATCACCGGAGATTGGGAATGCCCTTGCGATGCCGGTTTCCAAATGATTCCTATTCCTCTTCCCAGGCCCGGAGGATATCCCGGTCCCGCATGAACGTAGCCCGGCTCCGCGCCTGGGCCCGGCTCAGCATCCGGTGCTGGAGAAAGTCATACTCGCAGAGGATCCGGGAGTTCCTGAGGAGGGTTGCGCGGATCGGGTGGTGCCGGTACACGACCGGTTGCTGGTTCCTGAAGTGCCACCGGATCCTCTGGAAGGAAAACCAGTCCAGTTTCATGGCAAGGGTTGCGTGGAACCGGAACACCTCAGCGGGGTCGAGGTCATAGCTCCGCAGGGTACAATACGGGGAGATGGCCGAGGCAAGCGCGTAGCGGAACTGCTCCAGAACCTTGTCCGGGGTGACTGTCACGTAGATCACCCGCGTATCAGAAAAAAACCCGTACCCGCCCAGATCGTACCGGGGTATCGCGGTCTGACCCATGCAGATCCGTGAAAAATCCGTAACCAGCCGTTCTTCGTCTTCCGTGGAGAAGGGCCCGGCCAGCGAGATATGGGGAACAACCAGGTTGTCCTCAAGGCCGAACTGTTCTGCCAGACGGGCGCTCAGGTCCCGGATCTGCCGCTTCACCGCTCCCATCAGGCGGATATCGATCAGGTAGCGGGTCATGGATCACGAAACTCCGGGAAGAGGTAAGATCTCCCGTATGAGAATATCCGTGGGGACGTCCCGACCCGGAAAACCGGATGCCCAGAGGAGTTTCATTGCTTCTTCTATACCAGCAAACGTATTTCTTGTTTTTTGTTATTGGATCCCACGAACCGGTAAAACTTTTTTATACGTACAAAAAAAGTGAGGATGATGGTTGGGAGACGCGATTCTGTTCAGCGGCGGATCCGGTCGGCCATATTTTTTCCGGCACTGAATGCCTTCTCCATCTCGGCTGCATCCGGGACATAGAGGACTTCTTCCATCCCGACAATCGTGAACCCGGCTGCCTTCAGCTCGCCGGCCACCATCTCCGGGGCCCCGCCTTTGCCGCCCATGGATCCGAACGTGAACGCGAACCGCTCACCGGTCCGGTCGAAATGCAGGCCCCGCAGGTAGTAGAGCAGGTCGCCGATGCTCGGGTAGGGCATGTCGTTGATGGTCGGGACACCCACCATAATCGCCTTCGAGTCGAGAATGTGTTTGACAATCTCGGAGCGCTCGTCCTCGTGCAGGTTGAAGAGCTTCACGTCGCAGCCGCCGGCAATCACGCCCTCCGCAAGGCCGTGGGCGAGCATCTTCGTGGAGCCGTGCATCGTGTCGTAGATGATCGTCACCTTGTTCTTCATGGACTTCCCGCTCGCCCAGCCCACGTACGCGCCGATGACCTTTGAGGGATCGGTCCAGATCTGGCCATGCGAGGGGCAGATCATCTTCACCTTCTCGAGCAGGCCGAGGCCGGTCAGCTCTTCCGCCTTCTTGAGGAACCGGGGAGTCAGCGGGACGATCAGGTTGGCATAGAACTTCTGCGTTGCATCCATCAGGATATGCAGGGGTATCTCCGTGTCCAGCCGCTGCGGGCAGCAGAGGTGCTGGCCGAAGGCATCGTTCGGGAAGAGGATTCCTTTCTCCGCATAAAGCGTGAACATCGAGTCCGGCCAGTGGAGAAGCGGGGCCTGGACAAAGGCAAGCGTCTTGCCGCCGAGATCGAGCGTCTCGCAGGTCTTCACGTGGTGGAAGCTGGCGCCCTCAAGGGCCGGGAAGTGCCGGAGGAGACCCTGCTCGGCAATCTCAGTACAATAGATCGGCGCCTTCGGGAACTTTTTGTGGATCTCGACCAGCGCACCTGAGTGATCCTTCTCAATGTGGTTCTGGACAATGATGTCAAGTTCCTCTTTCTTTCCTTCCTTAGCAAAGGCATCCGCGATCCGGGCCCACATCTGGGCGGAGTGCCCCGGGTAGACATTGTCGATCAGGGCCGTCTTCTTCCCGAAGACAAGGTAGCAGTTGTATGACGTTCCGTCAAGGGTATACCCGTGGTAGGTCCGGAGGTCCCAGTCGAGCGACCCGACCCAGTACACCCCATCGGCAATCTTGTAGGATTCCGCTTTCATGGCAATCACTTTGTTCGTATTAATACGAATGTTTTATTGTATGCGAACAATCTTTATGAACCTTGCGATTCAATAACGGATCATGAAACCGGGAAAAGGGCGCGAAGAGATCCATGACGGCGAGGTCCGGCTCTTCTCTACCAAGGACAATGTCGTAGCGGTGGACAGTCCCATCAAGGTCCGGATCCTCATACTGGCAGGTTCCGGCCCGGTCCCGTTCGATACGATCGTGGAAGATACCGGGAAAGCCAAGTCCACGATCTCCGTCCACATACGCGATCTCGAACGGGCCGGTCTCGTCACCTCGGGGCCCGATCCCCGGGACAGCCGGAAGCGTCTTATCTCCCTCTCGTCAGCCGCCATTGGCCGGCTCACCAATACCGATCGCAACGCACAACCCCCGCTGCACCTTCACCGTCACGGGACGCACGAAAGTACGTTCTTTGATGACGATCTCGTCTCGTTCTTCCGGTATTGCGTCCGGGTCTTCCGCTCCGAAGCGATGACCATGGGTATCAACCTGGACCCGGTGCTCGAACGGACCGGAACCAAGGTGGGGGGAACCCTTGCCCCAAAAGTTGCAGCAAAGACGATGGCAGAGGTGGTTCAAAAGATGGATGCGTTCTGGCAGGTCCATGGCCTTGGCGCCATCACCCTGGCCTCCGCTGATCCCATCACGCTCGAAGTGCGGGGATGCTTCGAGTGCGAGGACCTGCCGGTCACCGGCCACGGTGCCTGCGCCTTCGATATCGGGGTCCTGACCGCGATCTTCTCCCATCATCTCGGCTGCCCGGTTACCGTGGTTGAAGAGGAATGTTATTCATCGGGCGACAAGCGGTGTATCTTCGTCATCACGCGGACGTAGGGGAAACCGAGGGAACCGGGCAGGGACAATCCCCTGCCACCATCAGAGAGCGCGGAGGACCATAATCGTGATATCGTCGTACTGGGGCCGGTCCCCGGCAAAGGCGGCAATGGCAGCGAGGATCGCGGAGAGGATTTCCTGCGCCGGGCGGTGGCGGTGTGCCGCGATCACGGCCTGCAGCCGCTCTTCCCCGAACTCCTCCTCGCGGTCGTTGATGGCCTCGGTCACGCCGTCGGTATAGAGCACCAGCACGTCGCCCGGTTTGAGATCCACCTTGACCGACTGGAGGTCCACTTCGTCGATAACGCCCAGTGCGATCCCCTTGGCCTTCAGGAGCACCACGTCCGACGATTTGTCCTGCAGGAGCAGGGGCGGGTTGTGCCCGGCGTTCACGTAGTCCAGGGTCATGGTCCGTGCATTGAGGATAGCGTAGAAGAGGGTGACGAACATGTCCGATTTGGCATCGGCATAGATCATCCGGTTGGCATGCCCGATGGACTGGGCCGGGTCGGCATTGACGAGCGTGCTCGCCCGGATCAGCGTACGGGAGAGTGCCATGAAGAGCGCTGCGGGAACACCCTTGCCGGAGACGTCGGCGATGACGAGTCCCCACTGGTTCTCGCCAACCGGGATGAAATCGTAGAAGTCCCCGCCCACCTCGAGCGCGGGGACGTTCTTTGCCACGAGCTCGATGCCGGGAATTGCCGGCGCTGAGTCGGGGAGGAAGCTCTGCTGGATACCTTTTGCGATCTCGAGTTCTTTGGCATAGCGCTCCTTCTCGGCAGTGGTCCGCCGGAGCTCGTCCATATGCTGCCGGAGATTTGCGGCCATCTGGTTGAAAGAACGGGCGAGATCCTCGAATTCGTCACCGGTCTCGATCTGGACCCGGTGCGCGAGATCGCCGTTCCCGATCGCTTCCGACCCGCGCCGGAGTTCTTCCACCGGGCGGGTGATGATCCGGGCAAACATGACGGAAAGGATCGTTACGATGACAAAGAGTATTACAAAGATCGCAAAGAACAGGCTCCTGGTCCGGTCCATCTGCTGGTCCAGGTGGGCACCGGTTTCGAGTGTGGCGGCAGCGATCCCGGCACCGGTCTTCCGGGCGGGTGCGATGATGTCGTCCACCGGCATCACGATGGCAAGGCTCCAGTTCACACTTTTAACCGGCGCATACGCGATGTACTTCTCTTCGCCCCCGAGAGTCACCCGGGCCGTGCCGCTCTTGCCGGCCACCATCTCCCGGGCAACGGACGTGAGCGCCGCGTTCCCGCTCCCGAGCAGGTTCTCTGAGGTGAACGACTCGTCCCATTTCCGGTCGCCGCTGCCGATACCCGGCCGGGAGATGATGTTCCCGCGACTGTCGATCAGGAGGGCATAACCGCGTTCGCTCACCTGCGTGTTGATGATCTGGGAGTTGATGGTGTCCAGCGTTACGTCCGTGCCCGCGACCCAGGCACGGTCACCCTCGTGCATGCTGTGCGAACAGGTGATCATCAGACCCTTGCCACTGGCATCGATGTAGGGGTCGGACCAGGTGGTGCCGCCGTTTGCGCGGGCGTTGACGTACCAGTCCCGGGTCCTGGGATCGTACGTTGACGGGACGCCGTTAACCCAGGGTGCCACCCACAGGATGCCGGAACCGGTGCCGACATAGACCTGGGCAAGGCGGGGGTCCGAGGCAAGGAGCGGGTGCATCAGGTCGTCGGTCTGCTGGAGGAGAGAGAGTTCACCGGATACCGCAGTACGGGTGACCCCCGGTGCAAGAATGTAAACCGAAGCGGACGCCGGGTCCGGGGGCTGGTCCTGCTGGGAATAGAGCGGGCGCGATACCGGCCCGGCCGGGTACTGCTGCACCGTAGCGGCATAACCGGCCAGTGCGGTCATCTCCGAGGCGACCTGCTCGAAGACCACGTTGCTGATGTCGGCCTGGTCCCGGGCGATGAGCAAAAGCGAGGACTCGGCGTTTGCTTCCAGCGCGGACGTGCTGTCGGATACGGCCCGGGTGCCAAGCGCGCCGCTGCTCTCGAGGGCATAGGAGCCCATCCCGCTCATGGCCGAGATCGCGGAGATGCCCACGATACAGAGAGCCGCCATCGAGATAGAGAGAAATACCAGCAGGATCTTGGCCCTGACCGTGAGCCGCTTCCATGCCACGGGTCCTTTCATCAGGAATAGTGTGACGGATCATGTGAAAAATCCTGTTATCCGGCGGTACCGGGGATTACCCGTCCGGGAGGAGATCGGTTTTTCCCAAGGCCCGCACAGGGAGGCCCGGTACCGGACAAAAAAACAACCTTCATCAGGAGTTCTCCCGCACTATTCCTCATGGTCTTCGATCTGCTGATGGACCCGGGGATCAACGCAGCCTCGCAGCATATCGCGCCGGGGATAACCGCGTTCTTTGGAGGATGCACGTTCCTGGATTCGATGCCGTGGTATTTTCTTGTCATCGCCCTGGTCACGTTCGGTCTCCACCCGCGGTACGGGGTGCGGCTCACCACCCTGTTCGGGCTGAACAGCGGACTCAACGAGGCCGTGAAACTGGCCTGCCACCTGCCCCGGCCCTACTGGATCTCGGACTCGGTCGCGGCTCTCTCGGCCCACTCGTCGTTCGGGTTCCCGTCCGGGGCAGCCCAGAGCGGGGCCGTGCTGTACGGGTATATCGCAACCCTTGTGCGGCGCTGGTGGATGCTCATCGCCTGCATCCTCCTCCTTCTTGCGACAAGCGCAGCCCGGATCGTATCCGGCATCCATTTCCTGCTGGATATCCTGGGTGGGTGGATCATCGGGTTTTTCCTGCTGGCCGTCTTCCTGCTCGTTATACCGAAGGCCGAAGCATATGCAGCCCGTCTCTCGCGCCCAGCCCGGTTTCTCCTCTTCACGCTGACAGCCCTGATCCCGGTCCTGCTCGTGGTACCGGCATACCTCTCGATTTCTGGCTGGCAGGTACCGGACGCGTGGGCCGCGCTCGCACTCCATAAGACCGGTGCTGCGATCAGCCCGGCCCGGATCCAGTTCGCGTGGGGATCATCCGGCATCATCTTCGGCGGACTCTTCGGCTACGAGGTTCTCCGGTACTGCGGAGGATGGGAGCCTCCGGCGGATATGAAGCGCAGGATTATCCTGGTGATAGCCGGGATCATCTCTGTCCTGGCGATCAACGCGGTGCTTCCCGCAATCTGGAGACTTTTCGGGATCGCGGAGACACTCCCCCCGCTGTCCGCATTCCTCTCCATGGCGGTGGCAACATTCTGGCTTATCGGCGGGTTCACGGTAATAGCGGCAAGAACCGGGTGGCAGTAACCCGCGGGCGGGCACGCGGATTATAAATTCAGGGCCGGCCGATCCGCGAGCGAGAGCAGGTGGTGCAGGAAGAGGCCCATGGCTTTTTGCGTCCCTGCCCGGGTCCGTTCACCGTCCTGGTACCCCATCGTGACAGTCATCCGGCCGCGGAAGGTGCTGATCGTGAAGCAGGTGGTGGGCATGAATCCCCCCGGGTAGCAGATGTAGGCATCGGAGAGGCCCCCGGGATCCGGCAGCGTGAAGGGGCCGGGGTTCGAGATGAAGATATCGGCCAGCCCCTGGTCCTGCAGCGCGGCCATCCGTTCCGTCATGTCTTGGATCGCCCGCCCCTCCGGGTCGGAACCCGCATCCATCGCGGCCTGCTCGGCGATACCGATGCCTCCTTCCTTGAGCCTCCTGGTCTCGCAGATGACACGCGGGAGGATCCCGGACATGCCCTCGTCCGCGGTGCGGGCTATCGTGAAGGATACATTTGCCGCCTGGTTGCTCATCACCCGCGAACCATCGCTCAGGTGACGGCGGAGGTTGACCGGGAAGTAGATGGCAAGCGGCCCCCGCTCTCCCGTGAGATCGCTCAGGGCAAGGAAGTAGGCCGCCATCACGGCGTCATTGGTGGTGCCGCCACGGGCCCGTACATGGCCGCGGATCTTCTCCAGCAGCGGAGGGCCGATACATTCCCGGTGGAACGTGACCGGGCCATCCGCCTTCCCGAACGGGTCGGGCCAGAAGGCGTCGGTTATCTCCCCGGGGGGCAGGACACCGGGCCCGGCAAGCGCACGGGTCCAGAGCGTATCGCGCTCGGGAATCCCTCCCGATGCAGGCGGGATGCTGCCGGGATCCAGGTACTCCTGCAGGAGCTGTGCCATAAAGACCGAGATGCCGAACCCGTCTGCGGCTGCATGGGCAAGGTTTACGACAATGACATCGCCGGACGGCCGCCGCAGCAGCCGGACACGGACCTGCAGGTTCGAATAAGGATCCACCGGCCCGGCAACACGGGGGTGATACTGTTCCGGGCACGTCTCGATCCGTATATCCTGGCGTTCGGGGTTCTCGTCCATCACCCAGCGGGCCGGGCCGTTTCCCCGTTCGAGCCGGCTGTGGAGGACCGGGTGCGCACGGAGGCAGGCATAGGCAGCGTTCCCGAGCCGGCCGGGATCGATCCGGGCGGTAAACTCCATCACGCCGCACAGCGTGGCATCGCCCATGAGCCGGACCGAGTCCGTGAAGAGATCGAGCGCGGAAGCCTCCCGGAAGATCATGCAGAAAACAAGCAGCTCCGGAATGATAAACCTGTAGCCCGCAGGATGAAACTGATCCATCAGGAACCGGTCCCGGAGCAGTGCACTGCGCATCCGGGAGGATCGTGGTCCAATCATCTTGATCCGGGTGCGTGCAAAGCCGAAGATAAAAAGAGCGCGTGAAAAGGAGTGATTGTTCTGCGTTCACATGTACCAGGGGCGGAGCATCGCGTCCACTTCCTTGGTGTACTGCATGTCAACGTACACGTTCTGCGTGAAGGGCTGGTATCCGTCCTTGGTGACCGTTACCGTGTACCAGGTGTATGCCGGGAGATCGCTGAACGTGGCAGATCCGTAGTTGTCGGTCCAGCCTCCATAGCTCATGCCGCCGTTCATGGGCGTGACTTCCACATAGGCATTGGCCGGCTGTGACCAGACCTGGATGCCCCATCCGTATTCAATCGCGCTTGCCGGGGTCACACATGCAAGAAGGCCGATGAGGAGCAGCCCTGCAATGGCTGCAAGGCCGAGACCGGTCTTTGTCTCTGCAATCCCGTTCATTGTGTTCCGGTTGATGAAGGTCATGATTGCTTCCTCCTGTGCCTGGTTCCCCAGGCCCGATCACATGCTTATGTCCAAGGGTGTATAAAGGGTGGGAAGTTGGAAAAAAACCCGGGATTTCTTTCCACGGTCCGGGATACCACGAAGAAAACCAGCCGGAACAGGGGTAATGCCGGCCGCGAAACGGCCCGGACCCTCCAAAGCGATAAGAAGCGGCCCTTACTCCCGGAAAAGCCCGCGGAGCGGGAACCGGTATTGTCCGAGTTTCCCGTCAAAGTTGGACGCCCCGATATACATCGCATTCCCGGTCTCCGCTGCGGCCCGGATCCCGGTCCGCATCGCATTGCTGACGGCCCGTTCATCGACACCGTTCAGGACAATCTCGTAGATCGAGGTCACGCCATCCGGGACCAGCGAGCCGGGGATCCTCTCTTTCAGGGCAGGACAGAAGTAGTGGTTGGTACTGGCCGGCATCGGGAACCGGTAATTGCTGCACCCCACCTTGGAGCCGCTGCCGACAATCCCTCCTGCGAAACTGGTGATAGCACCGGGCGTGCCGGCCAGTGCCGCTACGGCAGCTTCGGCACCGGTCAGGGCAGACCGCTGGTCCTTTCCCATGACCAGGAAGTTACCGCCCGCGATCCCCTTCACGGTCCCGAACCGTTCCTCGCCCACGTACTCGCCCTGCATCACCGGGATCTTCCAGCAGCGCCGCTCCCCGATCATACAGCGTTCCTCGTATGAGTCCCCGAAATAGTGCATCCGGGTGTGGAAGTACGAGGCAGCGTCCGGGAAGCCGTCAAACGCCGACGCAGTGGGGGCCGGGAGGATGCACTGGGAGATCCGGGCAGAAACATTCGCCCGCATATTCTTCTTCTCGGCGCAGATCAGGATAGCGATCCCGGGCCGGTGGTCCGGTGTCTCTTCGGGCGCAAGTACCCGTTCGATTCCGGCCTCGCAGGGGCACCCGATCTTGGAGGTGGCAAACCCGGTGGCTTCAACGGCAGCCCGGTGCGCCCACGCCGGGGTCGCTGCCGTGACAATCACCCGCGAGAGCCAGATGGGGAACGCCTCGGCAAACGTATCGAGAATCGTGGTGCCGTTGATCTCCATACCGCTCACCCGGCCCGGTACACGACCCCGTTCTCCGTGACGATCAGGTCCATCCGGATATCGTTCTCGTCAACGGGCAGCGTATCGACCTCCTGGCAGGCGAACGCGATCCCGATCTTCTTCAGGCCGGGATTCTTTTCCAGGAACCGGTCGTAATACCCGGCCCCGTACCCTATCCGCCCGCCGGCCCGGTCGAAGCCGAGCATCGGGATGATGATAATATCGATATCCTTTGCATCTGCCGCAATCTCGCTCCCGATGGGCTCGGGAACGCCGAACGTGCTCGGGACCAGGGCGGCAAGATCGCGGAGGTACGAGAGCCGGAGGCTCACATCCTCCCTCTGGATGATGGGGACCACGACCGGGTTGTTCCGTTCGAACAAGGCCTGGATCAGGGGCCGGGTGTTGACCTCCTTCTCCTTGGAGGTAAAGGCCATCACCGTCTCGCCGTCCCGCACGAGATCCATGAGATGCCGGCAGATTGTCAGGCTCTTTGCGAGGCGATCCTCCGGGTTCATCGCCTCTTTTCTCTCCCGGAGGATCCCCCGCACGCGCTCTTTTGTCTCCCTCATGGGCAGTAGTATAACGCAGGTATATTTATGGGTTTAGATTATCCCCTGCCGGGCACTCCACTATTTTTCTCCGGTCCGCCGGTGATACGGTAATTCCCCGACGGAACGAGGATCTCGAACCGCGATCCTTTCCCCGGTTCACCGGGCGTATGATCTTATGTCCCAATACTCCCTGCATCACCGGCATATCACCCATTATATTCGTGAATACTGGCAGAATCCACAATCTATTCTTCGGGAAGATGTGACTACCGGTGACACATCCCGATTCCCAGACCCTTCTGGGGTCCTGGTCAATGGCAGTTTTCAATAAAACGAAAGAACGATCCATAACTCTATCCCCTGATGAACCAATGGGGTATACAACGCGAACGGTGGACGGGCATGGGTGGCTGGAGGACCAACTCAACACGGAGATATGATTGTGCCCATCTCGTCTGTACCTATCTGCTCATGAACCACCTCAGTTCTGCCGTTGTAACCGCACGGGAGATTGCACAATTTCATCACCTTCAGGGGAGCACCTCCCAGTCCATCAGCGCCATGCTGAATTTTCTCTATTCCAACCACATCCGCGATACCCGTTTTGGCTTTTACATCAGGGGAACCGCCCCGTTCAAGAAATACGATTATCCCCACCACTACACGATAGAACTGATCGACGGGGCACGCGGACTGCTGTGATACTGCCCGGTATAACGATCTGCGGTAAAATCGGACACCCCGGCATTTCCCGATTTCGGTGTGCCGGAAATGGAAGTGTTCCATGACCCGCACCTGGCTGCAGAGGATGTTGCAGCAGAACGATACCGATCTGCTGTCCTATGATTTTGCCGAGAGTCAGCCGGCCTGGAACTCCTGGTGGTTCCGGATTCTGGTAACGCTCGTCGGCATGATCGTTGCAGGATATCTCCTCGCGGGTTAACGATTCGGGTAAGGAGGATTGGTAAAGCGGGGGGTCCCGGGCAGGCCTGCATTCTGACCGGGGTTCATCCGCCAACAGGTTTACGGAACATGATTACCCGAAAGCGGGTCATGGGCCGGAGAAAAAGAAACGTCTTATGTACTCTGCTACGAGCTTGGTTCCGGCCTTCCGACCGGTACCGTACCGGTGTCCGTCCTGGCGATCATGGCCGGGGTAAGGACCGTGGATCGTTTCCGGCAGTACCGGCAGCTGGCATCCCGGCGCTCCTTGAAGTGATCCCGGGGGATCTTGCTGATGATGATATTCTCGTTCATGCACGCGGGGCAGGTGAACCGGATCACATACCCGGTGCGTGTGCCTGCGATTTCTGGGTTTTTCAGTCGTTCTCTCATGGGGATTCCTGGTATCTGGCCGGCAGTGGCCGGGGGAACATGATCGCCCCTTTGCGGTACTGCTCCGGCGCAAAAAGGGTTTTATGGGATATGGTGTGGCCCGCACGTATGCGGGAGATACTGACAAGAACAGATCCGCGTTTTATAAAACCATTTAAGATTATGTATACTGTTTGCGCTCCCAGCGTATCTAATGATGGATCGAAATACCGGGTTGTACCGGATCGCGGCGTGATCCGGCAGGGGCTGCGGCGATCCGGTCAAGCAGGCACCCGGCGGGCCTCGGTATCGGTGATCTCGTAAATGATCTCCCGCTTCTCCTGCTTCAGCTGCTGGAGATCGGCTAAGATCCCCTGCAGCTCGTACTCGTGATCCCGGCGGGCGATGATATAGGGGGTGTTCGGCTGCGGGTTTTCCGGGGTTGTTACAAGCAGTTCCGAGGTATTGCGGAGCCGGGATATCCGGATCTGGGTAATTTTACTGAGATCGAGGTACTTGAATTCCCCCGCATGATACTGACCGGACTGTAAAAATTTTACTTTTACGGTCATACGGTCACCATCGTTTTTTCTTCTTCTGCCGGTATGCTTGACATACCTAGTAGTCACCCATGCCCGGCGGCATTCCGCCCATTCCCCCGGGGGGCATCCCCCCCGGGGCTCCGGCAGAACGCGAGGATGCGATGACATCGTCGATACGCAGGATCATGACCGCTGCCTCAGTCGCACTCGTGATCGCCTGGGTCTTCACTTTTAAGGGTTCGATGACCCCGGCTTTCTGCATGTCGACCGGTTTCCCGATAAAGACATCGAGGCCATAGGTCTTCTTTCCCGCCTCGTGGGCGGCCCGGATCGCCACGATCATGTCGATGGAATCCAGCCCGGCATTCTCGGCAAGGGCCCGCGGGATCACCTCCAGTGCCTTTGCAAAGGCCTCGATGGCGAGCTGGACGCGGCCCCCCGCCGTGGCGGCATAGCGGTGCAGCTGGAGCGAGAGTTCGATCTCGGGCGCCCCGCCGCCGGAAACGATGTTCCTGTCCTGCACGACCACGCTTGTTACCATCAGGGCATCGTGGATGGCCCGCTCGAGGTCGTCGATGATATGTTCAGAACCGCCCCGGATGATGAGCGAGACCGCCTTGGGATTCCTGCAGTGCGAGACATAGATCATCTCGCCTCCGGACAGTTTCTTCTCCTCAACAAGGCCGGCGCTCCCGAGATCGGCGGGCGTGGCCGAGTCAGGGCTGTTGACAATCGCAGCCCCGGTTGCCCGGGCCAGGCTCTCCATGTCGCTCTTCTTGACCCGGCGGACCGCAAGGATACCGGCTTTTGCCAGGTAATGCTGGGCCACATCGTCGATGCCTTTCTGGCAGAAGAGGACGTTTGCCCCGGTGCCGATGGCCGTATCCGCCATGTTGTGGATCATCTGTTCGTCTTCATCGATAAAAGCCCGGACCTGGTCGGGCCGGGAGATGTTGATCTTGGCCGAGACTTCCGTCTTCTTGTATTCGAGCGCTGCATTCAGGAGCAGGATCCTGGCATTCTTTACGGTCTTCGGCATTCCGGAATGCGCCCGTTCCTTGTCGATGACCATGCCGTCGATGAGCTCCGTGTCCTCGATCTTACCGCCGACTTTCTTCTGTACGTTCACGTGCCGGATATCCACCGTCCCGTCCGGGTCGGCCACTTTCGTAATGGCCGAGACGACAAGCCCGCAGAGCAGGTCCTTGTAGGCCTCCGCACCCTTGCCGCTGATCGCGGTTGCGGCCACCTGCCGGAGCATCGCGTGATCGTCCGGCTTTACCGGCACTGCCATCGCAGCCAGCAGCTCCAGCGATTTCACGGAGGCCTGCCGGTATCCTTCCGCAATAACGGTCGGGTGGATCTTCTGGTCGAGCAGGCGCCCGGCATTGTTCAACAATTCGCCGGCAAGGACGACTGCAGAGGTCGTGCCGTCGCCGACTTCCTTGTCCTGCGTCTTTGCAATCTCCACCATCATCTTGGCTGCCGGGTGCTCGATATCCATCTGCTGCAGGATGGTGGCGCCATCGTTGGTGATGGTGATATCCCCCATCCCGTCGATGAGCATCTTGTCCATTCCCTTGGGCCCGAGCGTTGACCTGACCGATGTTGCCACGGCCCGGGCCGCTGCAATATTATTCCCCTGAGCTTCCTCGCCCCGGCTCCGGGTTGTTCCCTGCCGGAGAATGATGACCTGTTGTCCGCCGAGTTGTTGTGACATGTCCTGCCTCATTCTGCTGTATTCCCGGAAACGATGCCCTTTATAAAAAAAGCGGGCCCGGGACGTTATCATCTGCCGGGGAGTCCGGGGACTCCCGGGGATTTCCTTGGTAACAGAAAGACGATCGATCCGCCGTTCCGGTTTTGGAACAACGGGTGCGGTGACAGTAGTTTTCTCCGGAAAAAACCCGGGTTTTCCGGAGCCTGGATCACTGGTGCAATTGACAGATGCGTAAGCCTGTATCACGCTGGTTGTGATGAGGTTCAATTGGTTCGCGGGCTCATAGATGTATCTGTCCGGGACGGTCCACCGTGCACACGATGCCCTTAAGCGTACGAGGTATACATTCAACATGTCAGAGACCATTCATATACCAAACGTAGTTGGTTGAATGAGTGGTTTTCACAGGAAAGATGATACGGGTGCAGCAGATCCGAATGCAGTGAATCCGGACGGTACGCCGGTATGCCGCGTAAGGCTCCCGAAGAAATGGAACAAGGAACAGTTTGCCCAGGCTGAACTGATGATGGGAGCAAATCATATCCGTGTCCAGTGCATGGACGGGACAACCCGCATGGGCCGGATCAAGGGCAAGATGAAGAAACGCCAGTGGATCCGCGAGGGGGATACCCTCATCGTCGTCCCGTGGAGTTTCCAGGACGAGAAGTGCGACATCATCTACCGGTACATGAAGCCGCAGACCGACTGGCTGCGGAAGAACCGGTATATCTGATACATCTCTTTTTTATTCTGCGGATGAATGTCCGGTACTGGTTTCACGGAGTGCCAAAAATTTTAAAACCGGATTCCCGATACCGGATTTGATACTAAAACAATTAATTGTCCAGGGGAGCTTCATCCTGGCTGAGGAAGTAAAGCGCATTCTCCCCGTACTCCACGGGTGCATAATGGGAACCGACATGCGGGAGTCCCTTGAACCGCACGAGCCACGAGCCGTTGATCTGCCCGGCCATCCGGACCGAGACCGGATCGGGCGTCATGACATCTGCGGTACCCTCAACGAGCATGACATCCTTCCGGATACCGGAAAGGTTCTCCCAGGAGCCGTTCCAGGCCAGGTTTGCCTGTGCCTCCCGGCGTTGGCCAGCGGGGGACGTGGGACTGGCATTGACCGATTCTATCATCCCGAGCAGCAGCGTTGTCTCGGGAACCCGGATGCTGTACGTGACGGAATCCAGGACCAGCTTGTTTACGCGCCCGGGGTGATCGATGACCAGCTGCTGGGAGACGGACGATCCCATGGAAACCCCGTACACGTGCATGCGGTCGTACCCAAGAGCGGAGATCATGCCGGCTGCATCGTCGGCATACTGGGCGATCGTGGGTGTCGCGTTGTTGTCGCTGCTGTACCCCATGCCCCGGTGGTCGTAGGTGTAGACATGGTACTTCGTGGCAAGGATACCGATGAAGGTCTGGTTCCAGTCATCGATGGTGGCGCCGAATCCCTGGATCATCAGGACCGGTTCGCCGGACCCGAACTCCCGGTACCCCAGGCTCACCCCATTGACCCGGGCATATTTCACCGGGGTTTCGTTAAATGATACTGCCGGCGCGGATGCGAGGACGGATGGTTGTGCCGGAACCGGGCCTGCTGATGATGCCGGGTTTCCGGATGTACCGGTACAGCCCGCCACGATGACCAGGCAGGCCATAATCGCGACGGCAAAAAATGCATATGATAATCCTGTCATGAATCCCTCCAGAACCGGTCACCCGTGCAGAGAAGACCGCTCATCATCCTCTGAGATGTCTGCCTAAAAAAAATTGCCGGGAATTTTTCCGGATCGTTTTTGCGGGATCGATGGTACCGTTACCGGAAAAAAACCCGAAACCCGCCGTGAGGGATGCCTCCTATCGTGCAGGATTCCGGTCCGCCCACTGGTCGCCGTACACAAACCTGTTGCGGACCGCGGGTTCATAGAGCAGCCTGAAGAGGACCGGCCCGCCGATCATGGCCCAGAGGATCGCATTGCTGAAATAACTGTAGAACTTGCTCTCGAACGGCCGGTCAAAGAAGATGGTGCCGCACCCGGCAAGGAAGAGCATGCAGGCCGTGGTGACCGCCAGCGTGACGGCCCAGAGGCAGCCGAGGGCATAGGGATCCATCCGGATCTCCCGGTCCCGCATCAGCCGGTGCCAGAGCCGGTAGGAGAGGTACGGGTACAGGAAATTCGTGATACATCCCGCGATGCTCATCAGCGACCACAAACCATAAAAACCCCCCCCCACTTTACCGGCCGCGAGTCCCCAGGCCGCGGCCGGGCCCCAGAAGATCCCGCAGACCACCGGCAGGATTGCGGCCGGCCGCAGGCTGATGCCGCCGATCACCACTGCGTACTGGTTGAAGGGGACGAGGAGGAGCACGTAGAAGAATGCCGTGAGCAGGATCCAGACCTGCCCTTTCCGGTCGGTCAGGACGCGGAGAAGTTCGTGCATATACCCGGTATGGGATGCCGGAAAAGAAAAGGATCGCCTCCGGAGGAGTTCTGACTCTTACGATCCCGGATCGATCAATACACGAGCAGGTAGTACGCCATGGCCGTTGTCAGGAACGCCCCGATGACGATGATGATCGCAACGGGCAGCAAAAAGCCCATCATGCCGTTGACCGTGGAGGCGAGCTGCGAGATCCGCTGGGAGCCGAAGACCACGACATCCCGGCACCACGCGGTGCTGCCGGCGGACCGGGCAGGCGCGGCATCGGCCAGGGCCTCAATGACGGCCTCCTCGACAAGCGGATAGAATGAGTCCACCGGGACCTTGAGCCCCACCTGGTTCCGGCCGGAGACCGTGTTGACCACGTGCGTGTCGGTGGTCGTCACCTCGCACTCGTCCACGCGGGAGAGGAGCCGCCGGCGGATCTCGTCGCGTGCCCCGGTCTGCATGTTGTTCCCGTCGAAGAGCACGTACGCGGTCTTCTGGCCGCCCGCATTTACGACCAGGACCTGCACGCCGAGATCGCCAAAGCCGTCCTGCCGCGAGAACGGGATCTTCCAGTGCGCATACCCGGCAGAGAACGGGACCTGGTCCGCGTCTGCCGCTGCTGCACAGGCCGCCTCCGCAGCGCCGAGGTACTCCATGCCGAGATCGGTTCCTGAATAGACCCCGTCGGCCAGCGTGTCCATGCAGTTGTGGGCGTCGATGAACCCGGCCCGGGGGAAATATTTCTCGCATCCTTTCATGATCGCAAAACCGAGCGCAAAGTCAAGGTCTTCGGTAACGAGCGGCGACCGCGTGGCCGCGACCAGGACCGTGTCCCCGAACGCCTGCGCAAGCACATCCACCGATCCGTTCCGGCAGCGCACGGCTTTCGTGCAGCCCGCGTTCCCGCAGGAGGCCGGCAGGGAGGCGATCACCGCATCGCCCACCTTCCTCACTTCTTCTTCGTCCACCGGGTTGAAGTCGTGCGAGGCGGAGCCGTGGAAGACGAGCGAGTTGTTCCCCAGCATGCCGTGGAGGATCGCGGGCAGGTTGCTCCCCCCGATCTCGCCAAGCGGGCCGGGGTGGACGTTCGGGACCGTGACAATGATCCGCTCTTTTCTTTCGCGCTCCATCACGAGCGAGACCTGCGGGACCACGACGCTCTCGCCAATGCTCCGGAAGAAGTCGTTGAGCTTCTGGCTCCCTTCGGAAAGGTGGGCGAGGAAAGCGTTGGCCAGTTCGAGCGGGCCGACTTTGAAGTTCGCTTTCATCGGGCGCTCGATCACGATGATGAACGCGTAGACGGCGACGGCGAAACTGATGTGGAGGAGGACGGAGATCTGGAGGAACGTGAGGCCGAGGAACCATGCTGCCCCGATAACGCCGATGGCGGAGTGGATGAGCGCCGGGATAACGACCCGGCTTAAGCGGTAATCGACCACGGCCGCAAGCAGGAGCATCCGGAACGCGAAGACCAGCGCGAGCGAGACGGCAAAGAAGAGCGGGAACGTGAACCGGAAGAGGAGGATGGGCGAGAGCGAGACAAAGAGCGAGATGATGAGACCGAGAGCCGCAGTGAGCCCCGACCAGCCGTAGTCGAGTTTCCCGTGGAACCACCGGGCGCAGCGGGGAGTGAGCGCGAGCGCCCCCAGTGCCGGGACGAGGTAGGCAAAGACCGGGAAGAGCGCCGGGTTATCGAAGGACCGGTCGTTCCCGAGCATCGCCATGGCCTCGACGCAGCCGCAGAGGATGAGGATCAGCGCGAGCGACTTGATCCAGGACGGGCTCGTCACGATATATTTCGAGAGTGCTTCGAGCCTGAGATCCATCTCACCGGACATATACAATCCCCCGGGCAGAATCTGTTCGGGAAGCAGGCGGGTTCGGGACGGGCGGGATCATAGACAACGAATGGTAGGTAAACCGCGATGGCATGTGAAGGTTTTGTATCTGCCGGGGTGCGGGGCCATGAAGGGAGCATTCCGGACGCCCATAACCGGAGAACCGGATCGTACGGATGGAGCGGGCCGTAAAAAAATGTTTAGGGGGTTGAGGTCAGTTCCGGTCCCGGTCCCATGGCGGGTATCGCAGGCACGGCCAGGATGGATACATTCCATGCCCGGGGATTGGACCGGGCAATGGTGCCCAGGAAGTAGGTGCCGGACTCCGGGACGCTGATAATCTGGAAGGTATCTTCCGAGAACAAGCCAAAGTGGGGCTGGACATAGGTGTTGGTGGCATCCATGAGGAAACTCCCGTTGGTATACCGGATCTCGTATGCGGGAGACGCGATGCCGGTCTCTCCGCGCTGGAAGATATACTCTCCCTGTTCAAGCGTGAACAATGGCGATACCTGCGTACCGGAACCGGAGAGATTGACGGGAACGGCCAGGGGCGCTGCCGTATCCGGCAGGTCCACCTGCGCGGTCCAGGGAGCGGGACCGGTGATGTTGAACATGCACGTCTGGTGCGCCGGGATCTCGAACGGCAGGGTCCCGGCATAGGCGCTGGCGATCTCGATCTCATAGAATGCGCCCCAGTCCGGGCCGCAGGATGTGGAGAAGGTCATCTTCCCGGGGGTTGTGGCATCGAACGCCACGATCGCGGTCCCGGGATCGAGCGTAAGGCTCGCATTCGGGTTCGTGGATGATAATTCAGCGAGAGGCGCCGGCGCAGATGCCGGTATTGGTGTACCGACCGCCGTGACGGTCAGGGAAGCTGCAGGGGTTGCAGGAGTGGTCGCGGGTTCAGCGGCCGGGCCCGTGCACCCGGAAGCGATTATGAAAAGGATTATGAGAAGAACGATTCCACAAAAGGATTTCATACCGTTAATCAGTGTATGCAACCACGTATGTCTCTTTCGAATCTGGATTTTAACGCAGGATATTTAAAAAACCGGAAATGCCTAATACACCAGGCCCTGACCGGGTCGCGTACCGGTGATGTGGTTGAAGGTGATCTGTCCAGACAGGGAGATACACCACCACCGGCATGAGTGGAATTCTGGCAGGCGGGTTCCTTACCCGGAGAAGAACACCAGCGCTCTGATCACCAGGGACGAGATGATCGCCCGCGGCATGAAAAACTTCATCCGGACCCCGGGAACCATCCCGCTCTCCTATCAGGGGGAGGTCCCGAGCCCTGCCATGGTAGATTAATCAGGTCCTGCATCCCATACCGGGCCATAGCGTTCCCCGGGGGCGGGTTCAGTGAAAATTTTTTTTGGATACAGTAACGGGACCGGAACGGAGCAACTCGTGCGCCGGCCCTGGCATGCCCTTGCCACGCAGGAGATCCTGGACGAATCGGGAGTCACCGAGTCCGGCCTTGCCGGGCCGGAGGCAGAGCGGCGGATGACCACGTATGGCAAAAATATCCTGCCGGTCAGAAAACCCCCCGGTGCGGCCCGGATCTTCCTGCTCCAGTTCAAGAGTCCCCTCATCTTCATCCTCCTCATCGCCGCCGTCATTTCAGCGGGAATCGGCGACACCAAGGATGCCGTCTTCATCATCCTGGTGCTCCTCATCAATGCCGTCATCGGGACCTACCAGGAGTACCGTGCAGAACAGGGAGCCCTCGCCCTCCAGACCCTGATCCGCGGCTCGGCCCGGGTTGTCCGGGACGGGAAGGAGCAGACCATCCCGTCCGACACCATCGTTCCGGGCGATATCGTGCACCTCGATGCCGGCGCCCATGTCCCGGCCGACATGCGTATCCTGCATGCGGCAAACCTGACCATCGACGAGGCCATCCTCACCGGCGAATCGGTTGCGGCCGGGAAAGGAACGGGCATCCTGCCGCACGATACGCAAATCCCCGAGCAGAAGAACATGGCCTTTGCCGGGACCACCGTGATGACCGGTATCGGCATCGGGGTCATCGTTGCCACCGGTTCCGGTACGGAAGTGGGGCAAATCGCCCGCTCGGTGAGCCAGAACGACGAGGTGCAGCCGCCGTTAATCCGCCAGATGGAGCGGTTCTCGTTCCGGATCGGGATTGCCGTCCTGCTCTGCAGCGCCTTCATGGGAGCCATCATCTTAAGCCAGGGCGTCCCCTTGATCGAAGTCTTCTTCTTTGCCGTTGCCCTGGCAATCTCCGCAATTCCCGAGGGCCTGCCGGTCTCCATCACGGTCGCGCTCTCGATCGCGGCCACGCGGATGTCGCGCCGCAACGTGATCGTCCGGCGCCTCGCGGCCGTTGAGGGGCTGGGGAGCTGCACGGCCATTGTCACCGACAAGACCGGGACCCTGACGCTGAACGAGCAGACGGCGCGGATGATCGTACTCCCGACCGGGAAATTCTACCACACCACCGGGTCGGGATACCAGGGCACCGGGTCGGTCCTGACCCGGACAAATGCCGTTTTAGATGACGATGAAAAGGCGCACCTTGTCCGGCTTGCAAAGGCCGCGGTGCTGGCAAGCGAGGGCTCGCTCTTTTCTGACCCGGACCAGTGGGTGCATGCCGGCGATGCCATGGACGTGGCAACGCTTGCCCTTGCCTATAAGCTGGGACTCAGCCCCGACGAGATCCGCTGTTGCAGTGTCGAGGAACACCGCGTGCCCTTCGACTCCGCCCGCCAGTACGCGGCCGTGTATTCCCGGACGGACCGCGGGCCGGGCGTGGCGGCAAAAGGCGGGGCAGAAGCGATCCTGCGTCACTGTGCAACCATGGCGACCGGCACGGGCGATGAACCGCTCGAAGCGGACGCGGTGAACCGGGCCGTTGCCGAACTGGCCTCTTCCGGGTACCGCGTGCTCGCAGTTGCGGAGGGTGCGGCTGTGGATTCCGTCACGATCGATCCCGCGACCGCGGCCCTGCCCGACACCCTGACCCTGCTGGGCCTGCTCGGCTTCATCGATCCGGTCCGGCCGGATGTGCCCGACGCGATACGGGAGTGCCGGCAGGCCGGTATCGACGTCATCATGTGCACCGGGGATCACCCGGCAACGGCCATGACCATTGCCCGTACCCTTGCGATCGCATCGGATGAATCGCAGGTCATGACCGGAACCGAGCTCGCTGCCCGGACCGCCACCGGGTCCGAGACACTTCAAAACGATATTGCCGGCATCCGGGTCTTTGCAAGGATGACCCCCGACCAGAAGTACACGGTGGTGGATGCCCTGCAGAAGAGCGGGAAGTTCGTGGCCGTGACCGGGGACGGCGTGAACGATGCCCCGGCGCTCCGCCATGCCAACATCGGGGTTGCCATGGGATCCGGGTCGGACGTGGCCAAGGACACCTCCTCGCTCATCGTGACGGACGACAACTTCAGTTCCATTGTCAAAGGGGTCGAGGAGGGCCGGTTTGCGTACGACAATATCCGGAAGGTCACCTACCTCCTCATCTCCACCGGGTTTGCCGAAGTGATCCTCTTCATGCTCTCGCTCGCTTTTGGCCTGCCCCTCCCGCTCCTGGCAATCCAGCTGCTCTGGCTGAATCTCGTGACGAACGGCATCCAGGACGTTGCCCTGGCATTCGAGAAAGGGGAAGCGGGCGCCATGCAGAAGAAACCCCGGCCCCCGGACGAGGGGATCATCAACCGGCTGATGATGGAGGAGACCCTGCTCTCTGCGGCAACCATCGGCCTCCTCGCGTTTGGCACCTGGTACTGGCTGCTTGGTGCCGGCTGGGACGAGACCGCGGCCCGGAACATGGTGATTTTGCTCATGGTCCTTTTGGAGAACGTGCACGTCTTCAACTGCCGGTCCGAGTACCGGTCGGCCTTTGCGATCCCGCTCCGCGCCAACCTGCTCCTCATTGCCGGGATCGTTGCCGCCCAGGGAATCCATATCCTCTCCATGTACTCGCCCGTGATGCAGGACGTTCTTCAGATCGGCCCGGTAACGCCGGGACAGTGGGCGCTCCTTCTCTGTATTGCGCTTGTGGTTCTTGTTGTCATGGAGATCTTCAAGCAGGCCCGGGCACGATGGCCGGTTTGATCGGGAGCGGGTGCCTGAGATATCCCGGGCGGTTGGATAGGAAATTAAAAAGGGGAGCGGGGTTATCTCCCGAGCTGGCGCTGGAATGCACTCAGGTGGTTCTCCGATCCCTGCCGGAGGTATGAATAGACCTGGACGATATCGGGCCGGGTCGTGCCGGCCATGGCGGTGTCAAGGTCCGCGATGTCGCGGGTCTCGATGGCCGCCCCGGCTTCGAACGCCCCGGTGAGCGAGGCATCGCCCTGTACGGCAAGCGTGTCGGAGAGCGCCTGGATCTCCGGGTGTCTGTACCCGGTGGATGCGTTGCCGATCATGGTGCCGGAGAGCCCGTAGCGATCCACGAGCAGCCGGACTTCTGCGGCATGCGTGGTCTCGGCATCGGCGATGTTGGAGAAGACCGGGACTGTATACATGCCGGCCCAGCGGGAGTACAGGTCGTGCGCCATCTGCTCTTCCTCGGCCATGAAGAGGATCCATCCGCTCTCGTTATCGGAGAGCGGGGAGGTGTCGGTCATGGGGAGGAGCGCGAGGCCGGCAAGGCCGGTCCCGGTACCCGATCCGGGACCGGCTCCATAACCGGTACCTGCTCCGGTACCCGGGCCGGCTCCATATCCCGCACCGTTCCCGGAACCGTAGCCGGGTCCCGATGTTGTTGTAACGGCAGTGCCCGGCAGCGCTATCCCGGTTGCCATGATCGCAGCCAGCAGGATGAGTACGAGGATGACGCCGGCGATTGTCCACCAGTAGCCAGGTTTCATGGGATCGTTCACCAATCCCTCCCTTTGGCAGCAGGGGATGTTAAGTGTTGTTGCCGGAGGAATGCTCCCCGGTCACCGGCCCGCCTCCCGGATTATTCTTTTGGGGGGTGCCCGGTTCAACAGAATTACACGGGCGTTCGGTATGGCGCACAGCGTTCCATGCGGCGCCAGGCATTTCCGCGAAACGTCCGGCAATCCCGCGGAACATCCGGCTGCCTGCAGCGAGGGCCCCGGGAAACCTGCGAACCAAAAAAAGTGCCGGGCCGGAATTACAGCGGCCACCGGCATTTGTTGTCCATCTTTTTCAAGGACGGGCACTTGTTGAAGTAGGTCTCGCCCCAGATCCAGGGCTGGTAATGGCAGCACATCTCGGGCTTGACCGCGTGGATCCCGCAGAGGTACCGGTGCTTTGCCACCCGGCGCAGGAACGGGCAGACCGGCACATACGCCCCGGTGCCCGGCTCGCGGAGCTCGAACGAGACCACGCTGCCGAGATCCGCGGGCGCGAGCTCCGTGCACGGCACCTGCTTCCCGTCTTCCATGAACGCGATGTACCAGCGCAGGATATCGGTGCGGCCCTGCTCGATCCAGACGTACACGTTCGCGGCGGTCGGGGCGATGTTCGGGCCGAAGATCCGGCAGCAGAGGCCGCACTGTTCGCAGGGTTCGTCAACGGGGGGATCCATGGTCTTCGTGATTCTTTGTAGCAACCCGGATCGTGCCGGGAAACGACGTAACCATTGATGGGAGAGATTTGATATTAAGAAGATCGGGGATTAACGTTTGTAGACACGGGACCGTTTGTCGATAGTAACAATGAGAAGAATACCCGGTTTGAGTGAATAGAGGATACGGTATTCGCCGACCCGTATCCGGAAAACTCCCGGCCGTCCGAGAAACTTCTCTGCACCGCGGGGCCGGGGATTTTCGGCAAGATCCCCGATCCTTGCGGCCAGCCGGTCGGCAAGCTGCTGCTCCGCAGCCATGAGGAACCGCTCGGCCTGCGGGCCGATCCGGATCTCAAGCGGCACGACGCGCCCTCATGACCTCGGCAAGGGTTTTGGTCTTCCCGTCCCGGAGCGCTTCGTGCGCTTCGTCCAGGATTTTCTCTTCATCCTCGGTGAGGATCATATCCCGGGTGACCATGTTCTTTTTGATAGTGTCCAGGTCCGCCCGGATCAGTTTCAGTTCTTTGAGAACTTCGCTTTCCATAAGGGCACCCCTGTTGATATGTACTCCTGTCCCGGGATATATGCATTCTCCGATGGTGATGGTATTGGTCCGGGATCTTCCGCAGAATGTTCCGTGCACGGCACCTGGTTCCCGTCTTCCATGAACGCGATGAACCAGCGCAGGATATCGGTGCGCCCCTGCCCGATCCCGCGTACACGTTCGCGGCGGTCGGCGTAATGCCGGGGCCGAAGATCCGGCAGCAGAGGCCGCACTGTTCGCAGGGCTCGTCTTCGGGAGGATCCATTTCTACGTACTTCTTTGGGGAGAGGGAGAGGGGTTGCGGGGATTTTCTGCTTTCCGCACACACTTGCCACGGGGCATCAGGCCCGGGGGTTTTGGGAGCATGTGGGAAACGGGAATAGAGGGGGCTATCGGGGGTTTCGAATTTGATTAAAAATGGTATATTAAGTCTATTATCAATAGGATCTGTAAAAAATTAAGAGTCAAATGAAAATATTAATTTGATAAAAATTCTAAAATTAAAAATATGACAACAAACGTTCATAAGATTTTTATTAGTTATCATCACGGTGAAACACCATATGAAGGTGATAGAGCATATAGGGAGAGATTAGAGAATATATTAACAACGTCAGGTATT
>Ga0074199_1001147_pt1 | contig 26755 bp, 21 predicted proteins | sample EPASupsiteSAE347_FD_64528 | JGI IMG/M metagenome (GOLD analysis project Ga0074199, IMG submission 64528) | Bioremediated contaminated groundwater from EPA Superfund site, New Mexico - Sample SAE3-47 | ecosystem: Environmental > Aquatic > Deep subsurface > Groundwater > Contaminated ... | reverse complement strand
TCGATAAATTGGTTTACCAGGAATTTGATCAAACTATAAAGGTCATTTGTTACCAAGGTACTGCTACTCGCTGATCGTATTGAGGTCCCGGATAAAGCGATTTGTTGAGATTTTATATACTCCTGTATTATAAACCACAACCCCAGTGTACCCGCCAGTATTAATACACCGGGTAAAAAAATATCCTTCTTTAAATTTCCATTATGATCTCTATTAAGTAAATAAATGACCGCCATCGGGACTATGAACAAAATTTCAGTTATTCTTATATGTACTGCAAAACTCAGGAAAAAACCAGAAAAGCCTAAAAAAACCATATTCTGTTTAACTATCCCCTTGTAAAAACAATAGAGTGATAACATTCCAAAAGTAAGAGCTGGTATGTTGCTATAATACATATTGGCAAAATATAAATAAGACGGAAATAATCCAAAAAGGACAATAGAGATAAGGCCTACTTTATCATCATGAACTTCTCTGCATAATAAATACAAGGATAATATGCCCAGTACTGCAATTAAACTATTGATATATCCAAGAAATCCATACAATCTTGACAGTGCGAGTATTAATTGCAGTCCGAGGTACGGGCCCATAAAATTGTTATTTCCTATATCTATCGAAGCCCTCGGCCTGAATATGGTCGTGTTGTACCGCTCGTTTAAATCTGAGTGCCAGAAAATCGAAGATTCTTCAGCGATCTGTTTTGAGAAGAATAACTGTAAATTTTCGTCCGGGCTCTCACCAACCCTATTTTCAACATGGAAATTGATGTAGGTATAAATTAAAAAAAGGATTAAAAGAAAAATCAACAGGAAAATTGCTCTAAATTTTTTATTCATTTTAATCAGTCTCTAATTTATCTGGAACGATGTGTATTCGTTAGAAAATCTTTCAGCTATGGAGCCCCATGAGAATCTTTCAGTTACCGTTCTTAACCCATTAGCAGAGAACCTGGTTAATAATGCCTTATCCGATAAACATAATATAATTTTTTCCGCTATATCATCGGGATCCCCCGGTTTAATAAAAATCCCGTTTTCACCGTTAATTATAATATCCGGAATTCCCCCGGTCTGGCTTCCAATTACAGGCGTTCCGCATGCCATAGCCTCTAATAGCACAACACCCAGCCCTTCCCGGAACGAAGGTAATACAAATAAATCCGCTATGTTATAAAATTCTGGCAGATCCTTATTCTTGACGGCGCCAGCTAAGGTCACATTTTCTTCTAGATTTAAATTTTTGATCTGATCTGTTAAATTGCCCTTCTCCGGACCGTCGCCTGCAATGATCAATTTTGCACCCTGGAATTTATTAATAACTTTAGGCATGGCGTCTACCAGATAACTAATTCCCTTATTTTTATCAAGCCTGCCAACAGTGAGGATAACTGGATTTTTGCTGGAGTTCTTATCAACGTGTCCTGGAAACGGTTTGAATAGACCCAGATCAACACCCATCGGGATTATCCTGGGTTCTTTGCCTGATTTAAGCACTTCTAGAACCGAGTCCCTGGTTGCGGTGCTGTTTACGGTACATACGTCCGCATTTCTTAAAATATGCTTCCCAAAATGTTTAAAGAAAGGCTGCTTTATCAGGGCTATATCGCTGCCATGTACCGATACAATTAAAGGTTTTCTCAGTACTGGTTTAACAATACCACACACAAAACCTGATGGGATTATCCAGTGAGCATGAATTAAATTAATTTTTTCACTTATTGCCAGTTTAAAGGTGTGATAAATGAAGGATAATATAACCAAAGGAAGCTGGATTTTTGCTAAATGGCTTTTCTTAAAATTTGAAAGCATGCCGCCGTTATAACAAAGCCGCTGATACTTAAAGGGATAGAAATAAGGAAATCGGTATATTTTTAATCCTTCCAGCTCCTCATAGAATTTAGCCCCTTCATGATGTGGAGCAAGTACGATAATCTCCAGGCCGTGATTTCCCAGCCTTCTGGATAACTCATGAACAAAAACCGGTGTGGAATCATCTTTCCACCTTGGGAAAGTAGTTGTTAGCACAAGAACTTTCATTTCGGTAGCTTCTCCACTGCGATCTCAAACCTGCCTTTCTAAAGATATCACTTCTTTAATTGAGTCCAGATCAGTGAATCTATTGTTCCCTTTTCTTGCCCTGTACAGGATCTCCTCTATAATATGCCTGTTCTGATGGGATATATCACCGATCAACCCTATCACGATTATCTGAAACCCGATTATTGCCATTGCAGATGACAGAAGAGCCGTTGGCAGGTGTGGAGAGACCAGACCCGTGCTGATGAAGTGGATCAGGACCCTGAACCCCAGGGCTATCCCGAGCAGGAAAATCCCGCCGCCGAGATAGGTAAACGTCCTGAGAGGGTTGTAAGATGTATATGTCCTTGTCAGGGTTATGGCTGAGTTCCTCGCATAGTTGATTATGTTGGAGATGAGCCTTGATTGTCCATCGCCGTTCCTTTTCCTGAACTCAACCGGGACCTCCACTATGCTTAACCTCTTATGCGCCGCCTGGACTATCGTTTCCTGGGTGTAGGTATAGCCTGAGTGCACAAACAGCCGCAGCGCAGCCTCCCTTGAGAAGGCCCTGAAACCTGTCTGGGCGTCGGAGACCTTAATCCCTGATGCAAGCCCTACCACGTAGGTAGCGAGCCTGTTCCCGAACCTCTTCTGCGGGACCATGTATTCTATAGTGCCCGCGAACCTTGAGCCCAGCACTATCTCAGCCTTCCCGTCCAGGATGGGCTTGATGAGCTTCGGTATTTCAAGCGCGTTGTACTGCCCGTCCGCGTCTATGTTCACGATAATGTCGGCACCGCTGTCGATGGCTGCGTTCAGCCCCTCCTTGAAGGCTATAGCAAGCCCTTTGTTCGAGGGGAAGTCGATAATCTTAGCCGCTCCTGCCCTTTCTGCGACCTCGGATGTTCTGTCCTTTGAGCCGTCGTTTATGACTATTACTTCGATCTCATCTATTCCCTCAATTATCCCCGGTATCTCGTGAATTACTTTTTCTATGCTGTTCTCTTCGTTGTAGGCCGGGATAGTGATTGCCAGTTTGACCGGCTTTTTATTTGTTTCCAGTTTGATTGGCTTTTTATCCGTTTTCATATTTTAAACTCCGTATATCAAATTACCCGGATTCGGGTGATCCCCGGTATAGATTCTATAAAAATAACCGAAGGTAGAGGTGAGAATCGAGATAATAACCACGATTATATTACATCTGGAGGGCGAGTCCTCCAAAGAAAATTTGGTGCATACATTAATTTTTTCATCGTCCATCAAGCTACTCACTATTTTATGAGTGCTTATTTTCAATAGTAATATCGCTATGCGTGTCATTGGTATAATGGTTTGTATGATAATAGTGATAATAAACATTACCATAGTTTCAGCGCAAAACGGTATCAAAAACCGTATAAACCGAACCAAACTGTGTAAACCATCTGAACTGTCGAAACTATACGAAACTGTCGCCACGTTTAAATGATGTTGATGATGAGTATCATTAAAACATGTCCAAGGAGAAATATAAATGACAGATCGAAGGGCACAGAAAAAAATCTTTACTATGAGTTCATTGATCAGTGTTCTTATTGTAGTGATGCTGATTATTTCAGGACCAGCCCAGGCGGTCCAGGTTGCGGTAAATACCGAATCTATAGATGGTCTTCAGACCGGGGAAATCGGTTCCTTTTACGTTAACGTAACCATCGGCGCGAACGAAAGGATCCCACTCGCCAGTATCTCGGTCGAAGGTCTCCCCTCCATTCCTGGATCGCCCGGCGGTCTGCTGTTCTTCAATGTGAGCGATTTCCCTTCGATCGGGAGTTCTATAACAAAGGAAAGCTACAGAATAAGATTGATAGACAGTTATGGATGGACAGGGGGTTATGGGTACGGGTACGGGTACACCGGCAATGAAGAAAATGCTCCCTACTACGGATACGGGACTGGATACCAGTTCTATGGATACGGATATGGATACGGTTATGGGTACGGATACGGGAATCCCGGCACTTACACCCGGCTCAATTATAAAGTAACGGTCGATACGACGGGGGCAGAACCCGGGGAGTACAGTGTGAAGGTAAAGGTCAATACAGGACAGGGCGTTGCTTTCGAGGGGGATGGCAGCTTCAGGCTGACCCCGGATACCACTCCGCCGGCAGGCGTGACCGGTCTTCACAATATTACTTACGAACAGACCTATATCAACTGGACATGGGATGATCCGGACGATGAGGACTTAGCAGGTGTAAAAGTATGGATAGATAACGCTCCCATGGACGATGTACCAGCAGGCTTGCAGTTCTTTAACGCGACTGGCTTTGCCCCTGGTACGGAACATACTATCGCCACAAGGACGGTGGATAATGACGGGTACATGAGCCAGATGTGGGTAAATCATACAGCAAGAACGGCACCAGTAACATCTCCTGTAGAGGTGACCATTGGGATCAACCCCAATAGCATCAACCCCAACAGCACGGGTAAAATTAAAGTAACCATCTATAATAATACACCTGCGGGCTTTGATGTTACAAATATAGATAAATCGAGCATAAAATTCGGACGCAATGGTGCGGGATACAAAGATTATGAGACACCGACTGAAAAGCTCATCCTTCATTTCGATACTCAGGCAACGGGCATACAGTGCGGAGATACCCGGGCTACTCTAACAGGAAAGACCTATGATGGACTTGATATTGTTGGGTCGGATAATATTACGACAACAGGATGCGGAGACAACAGCGGAGGCAGCAATAACGAAGACAGCAGCGGTAGAGACAGTAATAAAGGAGGCAATAGCGGCGGTGGCGGTGGTGGAGGCAGCATCGGCACTGAAGAACCTTTTGAAAATATAAACATGTATGAAACCAGAAATGAAGATCTCAGGGCTGATCAATCTGTAACTTACAGGTTCCAGAAAGCCGAACACGGGATATCAGAGATAGTAATCACAGGAAAAGAGAACGAGAACGATGTCCCTGTAAGGGTCGATGCACTTAAAGGGAGATCCAGACTTACGAACGAACTGAAGCCTGACGCGAAATACATAAATATCCGGGCAGGCACAAAAAAGATCAAGGAAGCTCTGATAAGGTTCAGTGTTAAGAACTCATTGATCTCATCATGGGGCGTCTCAGGCGCAGACGTGCAGATGTACAGATGGAACGGCGAAGAATGGGAACAACTTGAAACCTCTGTGATAGCAAAAGATGCATCCAGAACACATTACGAGGCAAAAACGTATGCTTTCTCTTCATTTGGGATAGCAGGATCGGGAGCCGGGAAGATAGAGATGCAAGAACAGCTCAGATATGAGCTTAATCCAACAATTGAAGTGACTCCAGAAGCTAAAGAGCCCCGGGCGGAAAAAGCAAAGCCTGTAAGCCTGGCGGTTATTTTAGGCGGAACCGCTTTTACTGCGGTTATCGCAGTGGTGTATGTCAAGAGGAAGGAACTTTCAAAGCTCTCTATTTTTAACTGAATGAGAGAAAAGCAATAGATGGTTTAAGAATGTGACATAAATGACCATCTCAAAAATGCCACGGAGACCCCCTCTACCGCAACCCCATCGCTATGATGCTGAACTCGGTGTTCGGGGGGTTTTCCGGTCTCATGTTCCGGGTAGCGGCACGGGGCATATCACCGAAGGGGATGGGGTCTATAGCTATGGGAGCTGCTGGAAGCGGTAGGATTGATGCGAGTTATTCGGCAAATTCACCTGGTAGTTCAGTGAGTTTGTAGAAAAAGCTTTTATCGTTTAAAGCAATAAAAAAGGATGAAAGCTATGCAGAAAAGGGCAATCATTATCGCAAAAGGTGAAGTACGGAGGGTAGGCTATAGAGACACAGTCGAGAGGGCTGCGCGTAAAATGAAGCTCACAGGCTTTGTTGAGAATATCAAACCGTATGATGTGAGGATAATATGCGAGGGAGATAGAGCGGGTATCGACTCATTCGTTAAGCTGATAAACATCAAGGAATATCCTATCGACGTGGAGCACCTGGAAGTCAGTTTCGAGGATGCGACCGGAGAATTTGAGTATTTTGAGATAAAACGGGGCGATCCAACTGAAGAACTGGGAGAACGCCTCGATATTGCAAACGCCAGAATGGCATCGATGGTGCAAAAACAGGATATCATGATAGAGAAACTGGATGATAATACGTCTATTTTAAAAGATAACACAGCCACATTGAAGGACTTCAAAAACGAAACAAACGAAAATCTGGGAAGGCTTACAAACATCATGATAAAGCATGATTTTGATGCCCAGGAACGGATAGCAACCCTTACAAAAGAGATCTCGGAGATAAAAGAGCGCCTTTCCAGAGTGGAATCCGCGATCGCCTGAACCTCTGGACTTTCTTAATCCTGCTCCCTTCTGTTTCGTATATTTATAAATCCCACCCAATAAATCCCCGGCGCGCCTAGTAAACCCATTCAACCGTTTTCACGGAAAACAAAACCGCAGATGAAGGGGAATGAACGCAGATTCCGCCGATTTGCATCTGCTCGCAGTAATTATAGTAGTTTTGCTGCTATGCTTTGCGTTCTTTGCGAACTTGGCGGTGTTTGATAAGATACCTGAATAATCCCCCTGCGACCGTTCGAGGGCACAGGGCGCAGGGGCTGGAATACTGTCAAAGAAACATGCGCTGTGGGGCACGTATGACACAGATGAAATAAATTTAAGGCGCCGTATTGGGGTCAGGTAATCGCTGAATCTTATCCGGATCCCGATAAACAGGCCATATCTGCCTGCAGCAAAGGAGACCCACACGCGATCTCACTCGCCAGCCCCATGATCTCCTTTGACGGCGCGCTCTCAGCCTGCGCGACAACGAAGCATTCCTCGTTCTCAAGCGCCCTCTTGACCGTCCCGCTCTCAGGGATGACCGCTACCACGCTCGTCTCAAGCATCCTCTCTATTCTTCTGATGGCATAAAATCTGATATTGTCAACTCCCCTTTAATCATATGCTCTATATATTTATTGAACGAGGTTCTAATAATTTACGTAGCAACGTTTTGGTATAGATGAGCGATGGGTTCTTATCTTGTCTGATTGCTTATGCAAAAGCCTGTGATGGTATCCACGCCGCTGGAGGTACTTATGCGTTGTTTTTGGATGAATTCCCGGCGGCGCTTATCCATGCGATTAGTAGCCGGGTTGCGGGTTTTAAACTTCACCTGATTTAATTAATACTGCCTCTACCAGGTCATCATCCAGATAATAACCGGCTTTTTTTAGCTTGTTTATGCATTCCATGACACTTTTCACTATACCCTTCTTTTTGGCTTCAAGAAATAAACCGAGCGTGCCTCTCACTCTGAGGTTAAGATTCTTTGCGCAATTCCTCCCCTTTCTATCATCGATTAGTATCATGGAATTCATTTCCAGCGCCAGAGCAATAGCCTCAGCTTCCCCCTCATCTACTATAAGGTTTAATATCTGGACAGATTCTCTATTAGTAGCCTTTACAACCTTTATCCACGGGTTATTCTCAAAAATACTATAGCCCTCAGGTTTTCTTGTTAATTCTATTTTGACAGTTTCTGGAACAAGAATTTCCCGGTACATTTCTTTAAGGATAAATAACAAATCTACCTTGAATAATACTGCCAGAGGGCCGGTATCAGAGATTATCATATGTTCTCGATCTCTTCACGCAGATCCTCTAAAGTAATGTTAGTGTAGCTGATTTTTCGTTTTCCAAGCTCATAAAGAAGATCCCATACAGTAAGGTCAGCTATCCTGGCAGCTTGTTTCAAAGTTACTTTACCCTCTCTATAAAGCTCTGCAGATAAAGCTATTTTTGCCTCTTTTTCATCAATCCAATCCATCAAAGGAATTTGCAGCTTTTTTATCTCCATCACATATTTAAACTGGTCTTCTATCCTTAAAATCTTTCCCTCAAACCGAACCCATCCTGCTAATCCGGTAATTAATTAATTTCTGGCGCTTCTCACAAGACCCGCCCAACCATACTCACGAAAAATAAAACGCACCAGGTGCAACCTCAAGAAATTAATGACCGACAGATTTTTATGAATTTGCTGTGGACAGTGGTAATGATAAAAATTCAGTATCCAGTGCCAGGCTTCGCCCGGGGGAGGCTCCGCCCTGAGGGCGGGGTTATGTATTCGCAGAATCTTGTTTGGATATCGATAAACATGCCATATCTGCCTGCAGCAAAGGGGCCCCACACGCGATCTCGTTCGCCAGTCCCATGATCTCCTTTGACGGCGCGCTCTCAGCCTCAGCGACAACGAAGCATTCCTCGTTCTCAAGCGCCCTCTTGACTGTCCTGCTCTCCGGAATGACAGCTACCACGCTTATCTCAAGCATCCTCTCTATCTCGTCTATCCACCTCTCGTCGCGGTCGGCCCTGTTGAGCACCGCGCCCAGTATTTTCACGCCTTTTTTCTCAAGAAGGACCTTCATGTTAAGACCATCAAGTACCGAGGCTTTATCGGGGTTCATGACGATGAGCGCTTCCACATCCTCCCGGAGCGCGTCCACTGCCTCCCTGCCAGGGGGCATGTCAAGTATCACGTAATCGCTTTCTACGGGAAGTTCTTTCAGCAGTTCTCTTATCTTCTCAGTGTTCCCCCTGCTGTAGCCGTCAAGCATTACACCGGGAGGTATCACTTTTGTGCCCGCAGGTCCCGCATAGGTAACGCGCTCAAGACCGAGCCTGCCCTCAAGCACGTCTATCAGACCGACAGGCGGGCTCCTCAGACCCGTGATTATCTCAAGGTTGGGCATCGCAAGGTCCATGTCTATTATGGTGACCCTGCCGCCAAGCTTTGAGAGCGCCGCACCCAGGTTAGCGGCTACGGTGGTCTTCCCCACGCCGCCTTTGCCGCTGGCTATAGCTATGATGCGCCGCCTCCCGTCCTCAACTATAATTTTCTTATTTACGACCGGCTGCTGTACCAGGAAATAGTACCCGTATGTTGCAAGGTCATTGGCATAGTCTTCGCATTTTTCTTCATGTATACTCCTTTAAAATACCAGTGAGATTATTATGAAAGCCTTTTCCTCTCTTCTTCGCTGAATTCGTAGTAATCTTTGTTTTTTAGATCCTTCATAATGTGTGAAATCCCCTCTTTGCTTAGAGACCCGGTATTTTTACATGCAAGCAAAAATGCAGGTATATTAAGAACCGTTATACCATATTTTTTAGCAATACCAAGTGCCTTTTTATCGCTTATCAGCAATAATGGGTTTTGAAACTGCTTACAAAGAGCAATACACTCTTTCTCTCCCGACCCCAGGTTTTCAAAGTCTTTGCCAAAGTTATTAAAGCTTTTTTCATTGACTTTCTCTATCTGTATACATTTCTCATCCAGCAGGTTTTTTACAAGATTTGTTTTTGCTATTTCACTGAAAACGGCAGCCGGAATATATAATTTATCTACCCTGAAAAAATCCCTTATTAAAGCCAGTCTTCCTATTTTTAAAAAAGAACTGAGAAAATCGGCATCTATAAGAACTGCCCTATTCTCTTCCTGCAAACTTTACCGCCTCTTCAGCCAATTGCTCTGTCTCTTTTATTTTCAATCCTGATTTCCGATAGATCCCTCTTTCATGAAGTATTTCCTTCATTTCCTCTATATCAACAGATGCAATCTCACAGGCTTTCAGAAATGAGATCTCCCCGCGTTTATACAATTCACTGGCGATGGCAATCCGTACATCTTTTCTGGCTGCTAGGAGCGTATTTACAGCATCTTTTAAAAAATCATCACTGCTTTTATAAAGCCCTGTGCTCGGAATAACCTGTATCTCTTTCTCTATCATATCCTCTGATGCCATTTAGATCACTTTCTGACTGTACATAGTACACTTATAACTCTCACTTAAGCAATAAATATATACTACACCTCAGGTCTTATTTTTATATCCTGAGGTCGACGCATCTTATTCCAGCAGCATTGATTTTGTCAGTTAAATCGTAAATCTGCATATTTATATAATATTAAGATAATGCACCATCGCGACTAATAGCTCGATTAAAGTATTTTGTAACATTTTTAAAATGAACGATTGGTGAAAATAACAAACCACAGGTGCGCCACCACAAATCTATGATTGTGTTTCTTACGGATATTCCGGTTATTATAGAAAGCATCAAGCCGGGGATGCCGCAGCCCCCTGACCGGGCTTACCGTGTAGATTCAGGTGAAAAATCAGATGCATTGGGATTGAATATTCTGCAAAGGTATGCGGCGGGAGGCACTGTATTTATGCTTTAACTTTCGATTTTTAAGCGCCGGTCTTCGCCCTGGGGGTGCCGCCCTGAGAGCAGGATCAGGTATTCGCAGAATCCTGTCCGGATCCCGATAAACAGGCCACATCTGCCTGCAGCAAAGGGGCTCCACACGCGATCTCGTTCGCCAGTCCCATGATCTCCTTTGACGGCGCGCTCTCAGCCTCAGCGACAACGAAGCACTCCTCGTTCTCAAGCGCCCTCTTGACTGTCCTGCTCTCCGGAATGACCGCTACCACGCTCGTCTCAAGCATCCTCTCTATCTCGTCTATCCACCTCTCGTCGCGGTCGGCCCTGTTAAGCACCGCGCCCAGTATTTTCACGCCTTTTTTCTCAAGGAGGACCTTCATATTAAGACCGTCCAGCACCGAGGCTTTATCGGGGTTCATGACGATCAGCGCCTCCATATCTTCCCGGAGCGCGTCCACAGCCTCCCTGCCAGGGGGCATGTCAAGTATCACGTAATCGCTTTCTACGGGAAGTTCTTTCAGCAGGTCTCTTATCTTCTCAGTGTTCCCCCTGCTGTAGCCGTCAAGCATGACACCGGGAGGTATCACTTTTGTGCCAGCAGGCCCAGCATAGGTAACGCGCTCAAGACCGAGCCTGCCCTCAAGCACGTCTATCAGACCGACAGGCGGGCTCCTCAGACCGGTGATTATCTCAAGGTTGGGCATCGCAAGGTCCATATCAATAAGTGTGACCCTGCTGCCAAGGTTCGAAAGCGCCGCGCCGAGGTTGGCGGCTACTGTGGTCTTCCCAACGCCGCCTTTGCCGCTGGCTATAGCTATGATGCGCCGCCTCCCGTCCTCAACTATAATTTTCTTATTTACGACCGGCTGCTGTACATCTTCCTTCCCTCCCTCCCTTATATACTCGACCAGCATGAGAACAACCCCGATGACCAGGAAATAGTACCCGTATGTTGCAAGGTCATTGGCATAGTCTTCGCTCTTTGCTACAGCCAGTGCCGCACCAAACAGGAGCAGCAGCGCTGCAACTACAGGGAGCCTGGTATCTATCCTGTAAGCTAAAGCCACGAAAAAATAAAGGAATATCAGCCTGCTTATGGTTTCCTGGATAACGTTTTGAAGGAGAAGGAGGAGTATCAGCCCGGCGGCAACTATAAGCACCTGTCGATACTCCTCTGTCACCCTCCTGATCTGTATGGGGAGAATACTCTCACCTCTGTCTTGCTTACTGGATAGGGAAGAGTATATTTATATCTTTTCGAAGAAAAAGCGGATATATTTTGCTGAATAGAGGGAAGCAATGAAGGTAATATACAGTCTGTTTTATCAATGATTGTTGAAACAAAAGTAAACTGTTATTACTTAAGACATTAATAGAATCATCTGTGAACTTTATGACTGGCAGTCTTGTTCGTGAAAGTCTCAGAAATTGCAGGCGCATCAGTTGAGGGATTTAAAGAAGGAAAAGTGAGAGCATGATAGAGTTTGAAACAATCGAGGTAAAAGTTCCGAAGGACATATTGATAATGATGAAGAGAGAAAAATTTATTGAAGATATGAAACTTTTCACAGCAATGAGATTATATGAAGAGAATCTCTTATCATTAGGGAAAGCCGCAGAGTTAGCAGGTAAAAACAAAGACAGTTTCATTGAAGCGCTATCCGAGCGTGGAATAGATGTGATAAGATATCCAAAAGAGGAGCTTGATGAAGAGGTAAAGTTTCTAAGGTAAGGAGATTTACAACCCCGTGATTCTTTCATGTATCGTTTTTATTACATCATCAATATTGATTCTATGCGATGGGAGTACTTTATTTCCCTCATGCTTATGATGTGGAAAGGTTCTAAGATTTTTCCAGTGTGGCTTATTATCCCACCTGATGAGCAATTTTATGATTCCTCATCTATAAAATCAATAACCTCAATAGATTTAAATAAATTAGATTCTTTTAATGCTAATATTATTCCATACAACCTTTTAACTCCTCGTATTTCCTTTTCCACTCTTTATAAGCGAGTTCGTATCCTTCCCACACAATTATATCGTCCCATTCTGTAAAAACTTCCTGTTCAGCTTCCTCTACCTTTTTTTTAAAAGAAGCAAAATCCATATTATACTTATCCTCAAATTCCTTACATTTGCTCTTATAATATTCGGATTTACTTAATGCCTTATCTAATAACAATGCAACTATTTCTTTACTTGAGGTCGTTTCGACCATATCACTTGGTAATTTAAGCTTGATTTCTTTAAAAGTTGTTTTTTGCATTTATACCTCCATTTTATTAAATCATGCAGGCACATAATATAAAGCTGATGATGATATCGCTCAGGTCAGCGCCGCAGGGATGCCAAAGAAGGCATGGCACAATATCATACTCTTTTTTCCAGATTCTTCTGATATATTTGCAGGCATTACTCCTCCCCTTAGCGTTGGGTACTTATAGTTCAGCATTAGCACCCTCATTCAGTCTCCGGCCCGTACCGCCGCTCCGTGTGCTTTCGCTGACGGGATCACTGGAATGGAACCTACCAGGTAAGAGCACATGAATTCATTCACATCCATTACTCCTCAGCTACCGTTTGTAAAGCTTGCTGATATATTTCGTCCCTTATCCAGAATCCTGACTCGTTGCGGAGTCTATCCAATTCCTCGCGAAGCGATGCTACCTTGCCCGCCAACCTGGCGCGGATCAAAATCCCGATGGTCCCGGTCATTCGCAAGCTCTAATAACATTATCACAGTCTCATTAGCTGGTGTTATTACCTTCATCCAGCCTGAGTTACAGGCTTCCTTAACCTCACTCACGCCGCGCCTGCTCTTCCCTTCCACTACAACTTCTTTCCAAACAGCAGGCGTGATCAGGATTTCCGTATAAAATTCTTTCAAAATCCCCAGGCGTCCAATCCCTGCCATATGAATTAAGGTAGAAGAATCACTGATTGCTTCGGGCATAAGCAATATCCTCTTCTAAGTTCTTCTCCGTATAGTGGCGCAGTACCCTGCGCTGCCCCAGAAGTTCTTCAAATTCCCAGCGGGTAACTCCAGCAAGAACACAAGCTTTGCCTGATGAGAGCACACGACGCTGATAAAGTGCCAGCGCTAATTCCTTACGCAGTTCTACATCCATTTCTTCAGGAGGTAGACGGAGCGCTTCCACAACGTCTTCAGGTATCTTTAACATGAGCTGACTCAATTTTTCATCTCCATTCTTTTTTATACCTTCATGAATTCTTACCTAAGCAATAAATATATATCTGCATTAACCGTTTTCCTCCGGCCTGCGTCCCCTCCCAGCCGCCTCTTTTAAATATTTGTAGAAAAAGCTTTTATTGGTTGAAGCAATAAAAAAGGATGAAGGCTATGAAGAAAAGGTCAGTAATTATAGCAAAAGGCGAGGTTCAGAGGGTAGGCTACAGGGATGCAGTCGAGAAGGTGGCACGTAAAATGAAGCTTACAGGCTTCGTTGAGAATATCAGGCCATATGATGTGAGGATCATATGCGAAGGGAGCAGGACAGATATTGATTCGTTTATCAAGCTGATAAATATCAAGAAATATCCTATCGACGTGGAGCACCTGGAAGTCAGTTTTGAGGATGCGACCGGGGAATTTGAGTATTTTGAGATAAAACGAGGCGATCCAACTGAAGAACTGGGAGAACGCCTCGATATTGCAAACGCCAGAATGGCATCGATGGTGCAAAAACAGGATATCATGATAGAGAAACTGGATGATAATACGTCTATTTTAAAAGATAACACAGCCACATTGAAGGACTTCAAAAACGAAACAAACGAAAATCTGGGAAGGCTTACAAACATCATGATAAAGCATGATTTTGATGCCCAGGAACGGATAGCAACCCTTACAAAAGAGATCTCGGAGATAAAAGAGCGCCTTTCCAGAGTGGAATCCGCGATCGCCTGAACCTCTGGACTTTCTTAATCCTGCTCCCTTCTGTTTCGTATATTTATAAATCCCACCCAATAAATCCCCGGCGCGCCTAGTAAACCCATTCAACCGTTTTCACGGAAAACAAAACCGCAGATGAAGGGGAATGAACGCAGATTCCGCCGATTTGCATCTGCTCGCAGTAATTATAGTAGTTTTGCTGCTATGCTTTGCGTTCTTTGCGAACTTGGCGGTGTTTGATAAGATACCTGAATAATCCCCCTGCGACCGTTCGAGGGCACAGGGCGCAGGGGCTGGAATACTGTCAAAGAAACATGCGCTGTGGGGCACGTATGACACAGATGAAATAAATTTAAGGCGCCGTATTGGGGTCAGGTAATCGCTGAATCTTATCCGGATCCCGATAAACAGGCCATATCTGCCTGCAGCAAAGGAGACCCACACGCGATCTCACTCGCCAGCCCCATGATCTCCTTTGACGGCGCGCTCTCAGCCTGCGCGACAACGAAGCATTCCTCGTTCTCAAGCGCCCTCTTGACCGTCCCGCTCTCAGGGATGACCGCTACCACGCTCGTCTCAAGCATCCTCTCTATTCTTCTGATGGCATAAAATCTGATATTGTCAACTCCCCTTTAATCATATGCTCTATATATTTATTGAACGAGGTTCTAATAATTTACGTAGCAACGTTTTGGTATAGATGAGCGATGGGTTCTTATCTTGTCTGATTGCTTATGCAAAAGCCTGTGATGGTATCCACGCCGCTGGAGGTACTTATGCGTTGTTTTTGGATGAATTCCCGGCGGCGCTTATCCATGCGATTAGTAGCCGGGTTGCGGGTTTTAAACTTCACCTGATTTAATTAATACTGCCTCTACCAGGTCATCATCCAGATAATAACCGGCTTTTTTTAGCTTGTTTATGCATTCCATGACACTTTTCACTATACCCTTCTTTTTGGCTTCAAGAAATAAACCGAGCGTGCCTCTCACTCTGAGGTTAAGATTCTTTGCGCAATTCCTCCCCTTTCTATCATCGATTAGTATCATGGAATTCATTTCCAGCGCCAGAGCAATAGCCTCAGCTTCCCCCTCATCTACTATAAGGTTTAATATCTGGACAGATTCTCTATTAGTAGCCTTTACAACCTTTATCCACGGGTTATTCTCAAAAATACTATAGCCCTCAGGTTTTCTTGTTAATTCTATTTTGACAGTTTCTGGAACAAGAATTTCCCGGTACATTTCTTTAAGGATAAATAACAAATCTACCTTGAATAATACTGCCAGAGGGCCGGTATCAGAGATTATCATATGTTCTCGATCTCTTCACGCAGATCCTCTAAAGTAATGTTAGTGTAGCTGATTTTTCGTTTTCCAAGCTCATAAAGAAGATCCCATACAGTAAGGTCAGCTATCCTGGCAGCTTGTTTCAAAGTTACTTTACCCTCTCTATAAAGCTCTGCAGATAAAGCTATTTTTGCCTCTTTTTCATCAATCCAATCCATCAAAGGAATTTGCAGCTTTTTTATCTCCATCACATATTTAAACTGGTCTTCTATCCTTAAAATCTTTCCCTCAAACCGAACCCATCCTGCTAATCCGGTAATTAATTAATTTCTGGCGCTTCTCACAAGACCCGCCCAACCATACTCACGAAAAATAAAACGCACCAGGTGCAACCTCAAGAAATTAATGACCGACAGATTTTTATGAATTTGCTGTGGACAGTGGTAATGATAAAAATTCAGTATCCAGTGCCAGGCTTCGCCCGGGGGAGGCTCCGCCCTGAGGGCGGGGTTATGTATTCGCAGAATCTTGTTTGGATATCGATAAACATGCCATATCTGCCTGCAGCAAAGGGGCCCCACACGCGATCTCGTTCGCCAGTCCCATGATCTCCTTTGACGGCGCGCTCTCAGCCTCAGCGACAACGAAGCATTCCTCGTTCTCAAGCGCCCTCTTGACTGTCCTGCTCTCCGGAATGACAGCTACCACGCTTATCTCAAGCATCCTCTCTATCTCGTCTATCCACCTCTCGTCGCGGTCGGCCCTGTTGAGCACCGCGCCCAGTATTTTCACGCCTTTTTTCTCAAGAAGGACCTTCATGTTAAGACCATCAAGTACCGAGGCTTTATCGGGGTTCATGACGATGAGCGCTTCCACATCCTCCCGGAGCGCGTCCACTGCCTCCCTGCCAGGGGGCATGTCAAGTATCACGTAATCGCTTTCTACGGGAAGTTCTTTCAGCAGTTCTCTTATCTTCTCAGTGTTCCCCCTGCTGTAGCCGTCAAGCATTACACCGGGAGGTATCACTTTTGTGCCCGCAGGTCCCGCATAGGTAACGCGCTCAAGACCGAGCCTGCCCTCAAGCACGTCTATCAGACCGACAGGCGGGCTCCTCAGACCCGTGATTATCTCAAGGTTGGGCATCGCAAGGTCCATGTCTATTATGGTGACCCTGCCGCCAAGCTTTGAGAGCGCCGCACCCAGGTTAGCGGCTACGGTGGTCTTCCCCACGCCGCCTTTGCCGCTGGCTATAGCTATGATGCGCCGCCTCCCGTCCTCAACTATAATTTTCTTATTTACGACCGGCTGCTGTACCAGGAAATAGTACCCGTATGTTGCAAGGTCATTGGCATAGTCTTCGCATTTTTCTTCATGTATACTCCTTTAAAATACCAGTGAGATTATTATGAAAGCCTTTTCCTCTCTTCTTCGCTGAATTCGTAGTAATCTTTGTTTTTTAGATCCTTCATAATGTGTGAAATCCCCTCTTTGCTTAGAGACCCGGTATTTTTACATGCAAGCAAAAATGCAGGTATATTAAGAACCGTTATACCATATTTTTTAGCAATACCAAGTGCCTTTTTATCGCTTATCAGCAATAATGGGTTTTGAAACTGCTTACAAAGAGCAATACACTCTTTCTCTCCCGACCCCAGGTTTTCAAAGTCTTTGCCAAAGTTATTAAAGCTTTTTTCATTGACTTTCTCTATCTGTATACATTTCTCATCCAGCAGGTTTTTTACAAGATTTGTTTTTGCTATTTCACTGAAAACGGCAGCCGGAATATATAATTTATCTACCCTGAAAAAATCCCTTATTAAAGCCAGTCTTCCTATTTTTAAAAAAGAACTGAGAAAATCGGCATCTATAAGAACTGCCCTATTCTCTTCCTGCAAACTTTACCGCCTCTTCAGCCAATTGCTCTGTCTCTTTTATTTTCAATCCTGATTTCCGATAGATCCCTCTTTCATGAAGTATTTCCTTCATTTCCTCTATATCAACAGATGCAATCTCACAGGCTTTCAGAAATGAGATCTCCCCGCGTTTATACAATTCACTGGCGATGGCAATCCGTACATCTTTTCTGGCTGCTAGGAGCGTATTTACAGCATCTTTTAAAAAATCATCACTGCTTTTATAAAGCCCTGTGCTCGGAATAACCTGTATCTCTTTCTCTATCATATCCTCTGATGCCATTTAGATCACTTTCTGACTGTACATAGTACACTTATAACTCTCACTTAAGCAATAAATATATACTACACCTCAGGTCTTATTTTTATATCCTGAGGTCGACGCATCTTATTCCAGCAGCATTGATTTTGTCAGTTAAATCGTAAATCTGCATATTTATATAATATTAAGATAATGCACCATCGCGACTAATAGCTCGATTAAAGTATTTTGTAACATTTTTAAAATGAACGATTGGTGAAAATAACAAACCACAGGTGCGCCACCACAAATCTATGATTGTGTTTCTTACGGATATTCCGGTTATTATAGAAAGCATCAAGCCGGGGATGCCGCAGCCCCCTGACCGGGCTTACCGTGTAGATTCAGGTGAAAAATCAGATGCATTGGGATTGAATATTCTGCAAAGGTATGCGGCGGGAGGCACTGTATTTATGCTTTAACTTTCGATTTTTAAGCGCCGGTCTTCGCCCTGGGGGTGCCGCCCTGAGAGCAGGATCAGGTATTCGCAGAATCCTGTCCGGATCCCGATAAACAGGCCACATCTGCCTGCAGCAAAGGGGCTCCACACGCGATCTCGTTCGCCAGTCCCATGATCTCCTTTGACGGCGCGCTCTCAGCCTCAGCGACAACGAAGCACTCCTCGTTCTCAAGCGCCCTCTTGACTGTCCTGCTCTCCGGAATGACCGCTACCACGCTCGTCTCAAGCATCCTCTCTATCTCGTCTATCCACCTCTCGTCGCGGTCAGCCCTGTTAAGCACCGCGCCCAGAATTTTAACGCCTTTTTGCTCAAGGAGGACCTTCATGTTAAGACCATCAAGTACCGAGGCTTTATCGGGGTTCATGACGATGAGCGCCTCTATATCGGTTGATACATGCATGAGAAGTCGCTGCAAACCAGTACAATAGTTATCCATAGAGCTTGCGCTGGGCTTCGCCCAGACCCGGGGAGGCGCCGCCTTACGGCGGTAATAACAGATTGAGCTTATGGTTGCTACGTTTAAGTTAATCTCGAAATGCTGCTCTGGTTTTCCTCATGCCGACAGTCTTATGGTGTCTTTGTTTTACCTCAAGCTATAGTCTTTTGCTCCGCTCGAATGTATGATTTAGTATTTGTTTTTACAAAAACTGTGACACGCATCTTTGAAAGCCAGTATTAACCGTGGATATGCGTAATTATCCCAATTTTTATCAGATGGTGTAACGATAATATCTTTTCCACAGACTGGGCAAGGGATTTTAAACCTGATTACATTCTCTATTTTTGTTCGGAGTATTTCATTTGCCTTTTCAAGTACTTTATTTTCCTCCAATAACTTCAGTTTCTCCTCCTCATTTTCTACTTTGCCTTTAACAAAATCAGAGATCCACTTACTCACCGATGAGTTTGTGTTTTTCACTATTTCTTCAAGTTTTTCTTTCTCTTCCTTCTTCAATCTGAAAGATACAATAGGATTTTTTTCAAGATACCGAATTTGAGATGGAAATAACTTTGTTTTCTTTTTTGCCATAAGGATGGTAATTTGTATGGTTTATTATATAGATTACCATACAGATTTCTATACAGATCACCAAACCCTTGTAATATGCCATTAATGAGTTTACATTTTATAAATAAGGCATTTAGAGCCGTGAATCTGAGAGAATTTTTCCATTAACTCCTAAGAAAAATTTAAAACTGCTTGGTCAAGATATAATTATCCTATCTTCTAACTATCGGTATTCGTCTTGTGAATAAGAGCATGGAATAGCCTAAATTAGCCTAAGAGTACGCTATTTTTATTGATTGAGAGAAATCCTGTCTTTTATTTCAGCACTCTTAAAGAGTGCAGGGTTGCCAGAAGCTCATGCTGAGAATATAGACGTAAATTGAAATACAAAATAAAAGTATGACCAGTATTATCAAGGAACTGAAGTGGTTTATGCATGCAATGACAAATTTTTCAGTTTAAAGTGCAGGGCTTCGCCAGGAGAGATGCAGGAGGGAGGGTTATAGCATGTTCGCAGCAGATATAGGGAGTAATTATCTTCTCTAAAGAACAAGGGTAAGAAGTAATATACCAAATCTTAAATCTAAAAATGCAAATAGTTTAAATTAAATAATGATAATATGATTAGAAATGAGCGTACAATCTACATCCAGAGTGAAAAAAACCCTTATCATCATGATTTTTTTAGTCATAACAGGCTTTATTCTTAGAGTATATGATCTTGGTGTTCATTCTTTCTGGCTTGATGAAGCTATCAGTTCGAACGCTGCTGTGGCATTTTTAAATAACGGTACTCCAACGCTTCCATCCGGTATCTTATATGAGCGCGGTATATTGAACACGTTTTTGATGGCAGTTTCCTTTAAACTTTTCGGGATCAGTGAATTTGCTGCCCGTCTTCCCAGCGTATTGTTTGGAACGTTAACTATACTGCTGGCGTATATCATCGGATCAAGATGGGGAAACAGGAGAATAGGTATTATAGCGGCATTTCTTGTTGCTTTCTCAGTCTGGGAAATCGCATGGTCAAGGCAGGCGAGAATGTACCAGCAGCTACAATTTTTCTATCTTTTATCAGTATTCGCGTTTTATGAGTTTATAGAGAATCTGCGGTTTAAATGGGTCTTATTGCTGGCTATTTCAGCGGTCGGGGCAGTGCTCAGCCATGAGTTCGGATATGTACTTCTGCTGGTTTTCGGCATCTATCTGATAATAATACCATTAAGGGAACAATACCAATCAAAAAAATTTAAACCTATATATATTTTTAAGATGCTGCTCATCCTTGCCGCGTTGTTAGGTTTTGCGTACTATAAAGGGATTATTTCATCCGTAATGGGTACTAATATTGACTACTACGATACGTATATCTATCTGCTGAAAAAGGATCTGGGGATATTTCTATTCCTTGCAGTCCCTGGCGGGACGGTTTTAGTAAATAGAGACTGGAAGAGAGGCTTGCTGCTGATATCAGCCCTGATCATCCCATTATATTTTATATTCTTCCATGTGCTCTTACTCGGAACAAGGTACCTTTATCTTGTGATCCCTATAATGTTCATTCTGGTTGCTTATTTCCTTGATTTTATAGCGGATGGTTTAGTGCTCTGCATCTCGAAAATCAGATATCACCTGGGGAGGTTCTCATATGCTGTACGAGTGAGGAGCAAGTTACCTCATATAGGTTTTTTAAAAGATGTTCCTGTTAAGATGACCGCTGAAGCTGTCATGGCGCTCATGTTGATCTCTGCTATGTATTTCTCGCAGGGATTCGCGTTTATACCCAGGGAGGAATACGACCTTGGCATCAACGCACCTCAATCAGACTTCAAGAAGGCGTACAGCTATGTGAAAGAAAATATGCAGCCGGATGATGCGGTCTTATCAACATGGACACCACCGTCCCTCTTTTACCTCGGTAAAAGCGATTACTGGCTGGCGTTCAATGTTGTAGGGACAGGGGAGGATAGTTTTGTGATAGGCAATTCCTCGCATGAGGTATATACAAATGCGGTCGTGATAAGGGACGTGAGGGAGTTGAAGAACACAATACAAATACATGGAAGAGGGTGGATCGTCACAGATAATCTTGCATGGTTCAAGTTAGATACTGATATGAGGGAGTATATTGAGAATAATACTAATAAAAAATTGCAGGATAGAACTATCAGGGTGTATATGTGGAACGGCTCAGCCGGTAAAGCCAGCTCAGTGCTTATGCCTTAGTTTTACATCGCGCCCGTATAGCAATAAATGAGACGAGAAGTGCCAGGGATGCAGCATATAGAAGAGTGAGATCTTCCTGCATGAAAACATTGAGAGAATATGAAGTAAATGAGGCGGGGAAGAAAAGCATTACCCTCCCGTCCATGCTGCTGACCAGCAGATCGAGCAGGAGGTGGAACAGACTGCCTGTACCGAGCGCAAGGAAAATATGCGTCTGTTTTACGCCGTCCCTGAAAAGTACTGTAGATAATATGCCGGAAGTGATGAGCGCACCAACAGGTGTATGGAAAATACCCAGGTAGGGTTCAAGATCAACAGAGCTCAGCATACTTGCGTTTTTGATGTCGGGAAGCAGGCTCCCGGCAAGAAAAATCCCCCTGTAGCGCATGTTGAACTTAAGCGAGAGGAAGTTCCACAGCGCCCAGGCAAATAATACGTGGGTGAGCCAGTCGGGCATCAGGAGCCTCCGAACAGTTGATGCCGCTCGCGCCAGAGAGCAAGCAGCAGGACGGGTATTGCGGCAAGGGAACGGATAAAGAGGAACCTGTGCTCCTTGCCCGTGCGGATGTGAGCCTCATCTGCAACGACATACCCTTCATTAAGGTAAGAAACAGCCCTGAAATCTATCAGGTCGCCTTTTTCCGGAATACGGTCAAGTAGATTATCCTTCACAAAAATCCTGTAGATAATGCCCCCGGTTTCCCCCTGTATGATATACTCGTCATTGTTCCTCCCAATGTCAAGAACTGCTGCGCGTAAAAATACTTGCTTTCCCTCATACCTATTATAATTTTTTATAATATACGGGTCGCTGGGATGTTTTTCGATGTTAGCCGCGCTGTAGGTGGAGAGGGATACCAGTGCAAAGATTAGCAGCAGCGTTATTTTGCTCATCGCCTGCAATAGAACTTTTAAGCTTTATATTGGTTTCCTGGCAATGTCCATTGACCTATCAGTATAATTAGAACCCTCACTTCGTTTTATATTTATTCAATTATTATCCTACTTTTCTTGCCATCAAAAGTAATTAAGAAGTGTTTCATCGCATTTCTGCCTATCAATATTTCATTTCCCAGAGTATAGTGGATCTCTACAGGAATTATCTTTCCTGCAACATTGAGGTTGCACCATGAAAAACCGACCTCGACCCACCCCAATGGAGTTCCGAGTTCAAGTAACCCTATTTCTGAGAAGTCCAGATCATCCCACAGTTGCTTCGGTAGCGAACACCAATCCGATCCTGAATCCACAAGAGCAAGGTATTTTGACCTGCGGCTGTTGAATGGGTTTAAAATTTCAACCGGGATGATCGGTATATCATCTGTGTATTTCCACTCCATCATCTCGCCCACACCAGAGGTCTATCAGGATTAATGTTTAAAAGATAGATATGCCCGCGCAAAGCAGTCCTTTGCATCAAAGGAAGCACTTCATCTTTCTTTATGACATCTAAAACTTTTCTCTGATCAAGATCAATTACTACAATATCTCCCCTGCGCTTACTAATTTCCTCAAGATGAGCCTTATAAACCTGACGTGCGATCTTATTGGACTCTGAAAGTGCTGGCATATAACTTACATATTACCTTATAATTAATAACTTTATTCCCGCCCTGCATCATGTTCGCGCGCCAGTAACAATAAGTTTTGCAGAGTATTATAACCCTCTGGATCTTAGCAATCTGTAGGCTGATATGGAGAGGGCGATGGCTGCCATACTGCCCAGGATGTAATCCCAGCGCACAGGCGGAGCCTGTAATCCCCCGTCCTCTCTTATTGAGGAATCTTCAGCCTCCTGCATTTCAGCAGAAGAAACCTGCGGATCCCCTGCTTCCTGAACCATGCCCGCCTGCGCAGGTTCAGGGTTTTCTTTAGCCATGATTGCTGGCGTTACGGCAGGTGTACCGGGCGCAGGATCGGTACCCGAGTTGACGGTTACGCTCCTGACAGGAAGGAAAGTGTTCTCGTAAGCTTTGAGGCTCATATACCCGCCAAGTATGGCTGTGGTGCTGTCCTTGCTGACGCCGAACGATAGGCCGCTCTTGAGCTTCACCATTATGTCCGATGCGCCGTCACCGTTTACATCCGCAATATCCACCTCATAGTCCTTTCCGACAGCAGTACCGTCTTTCAGTATGAGGGCATCGTCGCTGAGGAGCAGGACGTTTTCAAGCTCGGCAAGCGCGGCAAAATCGCTCCTGAATACGCTCCTGACAGTGGCTTTGAATAACTCGACCTCATTTCCTTCGATGGATTTTTTATATATGAAAGTTTTGCCGCTCTCCACCGTGCTCTTCTCAAGTACTGTATTCCCTTTCTTTAACTGGAGCATAGCTGTCCTTTCCCCTATGTCCAGCAGCTCAAGCGTATACCCCTCGATATAAAGCGGAGAGCCGAACCGTACGGTTATTTTCTCTTTCTCATCTTTTAAAACCTCATTGAGCGCAATCTTCCCGCCCGCGGTAACTGCATGGTACGTTTTGCCGAGGTAGGCTATCCTGCTGTTCTTATTGAACGTGGAATACCTAATGTCGCTTATCCTGTTCTTTCCGCTTGAGATGCTCAGGGTTTCAAGTGTGTCGTTCTTATTGATATCGTAGGTGAAAAGCCCCGGAGCATCATAGGAGTTGATACTATAGGACTGCCCGTACTTCCCGTAAGGACCAGTCTGCTGGTACGTGCCTGATCTGGTGTATTTCTTTATAACGGCAAATCGCAGGTCGTCACTGTCCGCGACTTTGATAGATAGCCCGCCAAAGAGGTCTATGGTGCTGTTGCGGTCAAGGGTGAACGTCCTGTCCTTTTTGAGCCTGATCGTTATGTCAGTATCCTTGTCCCCGTCAAAGTCGGTGAGATCGACCTCGAAGTCCCCGAATGAGTCCCCCTGTTTTACAATGGTCGCGCTGGTATCCAGAAGGTAGACTTTCTTAAGCTCTACCCGGTTAAAGAAGCCGCTCCTGAAGACCGAGATCACGTTCGCCCTGAAGAGTTCGACATCCTTTACCCCGGCCAATTCTGTCTTGAATGAATAGGTCTTCCCTGTTTCGAACACCCCCCGGTCAAGGAGCTTCCCGTCTTTTTTAAGTAGAAAAACCGCCTGGTTGTCTTTTTCGCCCATGTCCTCAAGCTCAAGCACAAAGCCGCTGCCGGGGGACAGGGGAGTGCCGTAGGTCAGCATAAGGTCGGCATCGTTCTTTACGAACCTGCCGAGCACGGCGCGCTGGCTGTCAACGCTGATGGCGGGGTATTTGTTGCCGAGATAGGCGATGCGCGCGGCTGTTACGCCTGCTGCTGAGGGGTAGTGGGGGGCGAAGTAGTAGAAGTGGACGCGGTCTATGGTGCGGGTGGGGAGTTCGATGTTGCCGCCGGTGGTGATGTCGGCGGGGCGCCATTCGTGGGTGGTGGCGGTGTTTATGGAGAAGTCGAGGATGCGGGGGGTATTGTTGCCTGCACTGTTATCATAGAACCTGAATTCTATCCAGATTTGTTTATCCTTTATGTGATTGGTTATATCCACTGTTTTGGTATCATCCGTAGCCTTATCAAATTCGATTATTTTTGAATAGGTGATATTATCTTTGCTTGCCCATATTGTGAGATTGTGTTTCAGGTCTCTTCTGTTTCCTGTCGCTTTTATTGTGGCATTATCTGTTATATCGAAGAGATACCTTACATAAGCCTCTGTGTTCTCCGCTGTTGGATAAAGTACATATTTCGTATGGATTATCCCTTTTGATCTGTTTATTAGATAGAATGATTGCCTGTCGGTTTCCCACTTGTTTGTCTCAAAATCATCCTGATAGATAGTGTTTGCAGCGGTTGAATAAACATACAATGAGGGGTCAGACTCATATAAAGCATCAAGTGAGAAATCAAGTATACGCGGAGTGTTATCTCCCGTACTGCTCCTGTAGAACCTGAACTCTATCCAGGTCTGGTTATTTTTTATATAATCATCTATGTTAAATTTTTTTGTATCATCAGCAGTTTTGTCAAAATCGATAATTTTGGTGTACAGTACGTTATCCTGGCTGGCCCATACTGAAAGATTATGCTCAGTATCCCTCCTGTTGCCAGTTACTTTAATTACAGCCTTCTGGATAGCATTTGAAAAATCAAAATTGTATTTAACGCTTGTCACTTCGTTCAGGATGGTCGGGTACAGCACATATTTGGTGTGTATTACTCCCTTTGATCGGTCGATACCGCGAGAGGAATATTTATCCGAGTTCCATTTATCAGTATCGAAGTTATCTGAATATAATGCATAGTTACCAGAATATACTGATTTTGAAGGGCGTATGGATATAGCTTCATACTTTCCTGTCCCGCCATCGTCCTCAAATAGAAAACCTGGCGCTAAAGAGGATTCGATCATATAATCGTCATTTAAATAGACCGCGCCTGCTATACCGCTTGAGCTTAAATCATCGGTTCTGGCGGCGGCTGATGTTACGTAGAGAACCATGAGCAGGATCCATAGAACCTTTCCATGCATAGACGTCAATCCTCTCTTGCCGCATAAAGCCGCACATCATCATACCAGACCGCGCCGGAGTCACCTTTCCGGGTCTGGTATCTCAGGGTTATCCTGCCCTGGGTTGTATTGGGGGGTATATATTTTTCAGATGAAGATTTAGACCATGCTGTACTTGGAGATAAATCTATCTGCTCTTTTCCAGTTTCTTTTCCCTGGGTATCCATCCACAGCAGAAGTGCGCTTATATTACCGCTGCCAGAGTTTTTATAGGATATATTAAATAGATATTTGTTTCCACTAACAGCAAATAGCTGGCTTAACTCGGCATTTCCGGAGCCAGCGTTATTTACAGAGATCTGGAAACTGTAGTTTCCAGAGGACGCGCTGGTATCAATGGTTGGCAGCGCGCTGTTAGCTGATACGAATGACCAGACTATAGGGGCGGAATTAGAATCCCTGTAATGCTCGAAAGAGGGTTCTTTAATAAGGTTTATGGGGTTGTAACGCGAAGCTTTTTGGGGCGATACGGTTTTTTCTTCATTTTTGATAGGTGTTATCTCCACGGTTCCATTGTCCTTTGGAACTGCGGTTATCGAGAAATCGAGGATACGCGGCATATTCTCGCCTTTGCTGCTGCGGAAGAAACGGAATTCGATCCAGGTTTGGTTATTTTTGATGTAGTTAGTTATATCTGTCTGTTTAATTGTACTTTTTGGCTCATCAAATTCAATAATTTTAGTATAGGTCTTATTATCGGGGCTAACCCATACCGTTAAGCTATGCTCAACATGTCGTCTGTTTCCAATTACTTTAATTATCGATTTAATTATGTTATTGTTAATATTGAAATGATATTTTAGGTATGTTTGGTTATTAACAACTAGCGGGTATAA
>Ga0074199_1001145_pt1 | contig 26764 bp, 27 predicted proteins | sample EPASupsiteSAE347_FD_64528 | JGI IMG/M metagenome (GOLD analysis project Ga0074199, IMG submission 64528) | Bioremediated contaminated groundwater from EPA Superfund site, New Mexico - Sample SAE3-47 | ecosystem: Environmental > Aquatic > Deep subsurface > Groundwater > Contaminated ... | reverse complement strand
AGAGCCAAGGCTTTACATCGAGGCGGTCCCAATACCTATCAATTTCCACTATGTGGAAATTGGGGCCGTCCTTGTCGCCATTAACGAAATAAAAGAAAGACAAGGACGGACGCTCGCGAGTGATGCCATGCCTCGCCTGATTCACAATTAAATTTGTGATTGAAAATCAGTGCAGTCCTGGTTTTCGAATTGACCTGCTATCAAGACAACCAGGACGGCGGGGCATGACGAGCGTTGGCGAAACACACTTCCCGGCGGAGTTTTTGAACGATGAGAAAATATAACAATCTGATGTGAGATGAATCCGAGGCAGAAACTTCGCTGGAGGACGAGGGACAAATTGAGTAGAATGCTCGTCATGGATCCGAAGACACCTCATTTTAACGCATCGCCGGAAGCGCCCAGAACAAAGATCGAGCAGGCGATCGCGCTGGAACGCGAGGCGCATCGTCTTCGCGGCGAGGGCAAGATCGACCAGGCGTTCCAGACCTTTGACCGGGCGGCTAAGCTTTTTCAGGAGGCGAACGAGCCCCTCAAAGCCGCGGTTTGTTTTTCCTCCGCCGCGACATGCTGGAATATTCACACCGGTTGGCAGCCGCTCCGTAATGCCGCGACGCGCAACGAGTCCGCCGCGCTCCAAGCCCTCGAGGCCCAGGACCACGCTTATGCGGAAACCCTCTTCAGCGAAGCCGCGCTTCTTTATGAAAAAGAGGGGGATTTCACGAAATTTTCCTATTGCTATCAACGCGCCAAGGACGCGCGGCTCATGCGTTTATGGAAGACCTTCACGCAGATGAAACCGGGCGCCCCGGGAGCGGTCGGCCTGGAAAAGACCTCCCGCAAGGGAAGGGTCCTTACTTTTTTCAGCTGGTTTTTCGGCTCTCTGAACCGTTTGCTCTGGGGCTACGGAGAATTGCCGTTTCGCACGCTCATGATCGCCTGCGCGGTGATCCTCCTGAGCGCGCTTTGTTACCATGTTTCCGGAACGGTCCTGACCGGCGGATTCGTTCAGAGGATCGATCTTTTCGAATCGCTTTATCTGAGCATCATCACTTACACGACCGTGGGGTACGGGGATTACCTTCCGATGGGCTGGGTCCGCGGCGTCGCGGCGGTCGAAGCCCTTTCGGGCGTTCTCATCACGCCGCTTTTCTTGGTGGCCCTGACCCGACGCTACCTCAGGATGCGGTAACGCGCATCCCACACAAGGAGAAAATATTATGAGCCGCATTACACCGTTGGATCCTGAAAAAGCGAAGGGAAAGACCCAAGAACTTTTAGCCGTGATCAAGGCCAAGTCGGGCCGGGTCCCGAATATTTTAAAGACCATGGCCCATTCGCCGGTGGCGCTTCAGGCCTATTTGGGCCTGAGCGGAGCTTTTGCCGACGCCAAGTTGCCTCTTAAGGTCCGGGAACAGATCGCGCTTGCCGTGGGAGAGGACAATCAATGCCATTATTGCGTCGCGGCGCATTCGGCGATAGGGAAGCTCGCAGGGCTTACGCCGAAAGAGATCGAGGGGGGCCGCCGGGCCGAATCCCCGGATCCGAAGACGGACGCGGTCCTCAAGTTCGCCCGAAAGCTTTCGGCGAACCGGGGAAATATCACGGAGGAGGAATGGGCGGAAGCCCGTAAGGCGGGCTGTTCGGAGGAAGAGGCTCTCGAGATCATCGCGGCCGTTTCGCTCAACCTCTTCACCAATTATGTCAACCACGTGGCGGGAACGGCGATCGATTTTCCGCAGGTCCCGCCGCTTTCCTGAGACTTTATGGAACAACTGGAATTCCTTGATTCGCTGAACCTGCGCGAAAAGAAGAAATACTCGGAGATGCCGGAGCATTGGAAGCTCCAGCCCCTTTGCTGTCTCTCGGATATCGCGGAAGAGGAAATTTATTACGCGGTCTCGGAAGGCGAAAAAGGTCCCGACTGGGCCGTTTTGCGCCAACCTCACGCATTCGCGCTTTATCTTCTCAACAAGAAGGGGGAAGAGGTCCTTTATTTCAAAAAACATGTCGGGCTGTTCGCGGACAAGCTAGAGGTCCTGAATGCGTCCGAGGACCGGCTCGGTTTTGTTCAGAAACAAAGGTCTTCGAAATCGAAAATACAATTTCAGACGACAGACGCCGGGGGGCGGGTCCTTTACGGTATTGAAGGCCGGCCCGAGGATCTCGAGATCTTTCATATTCAGAAGGGCGCCGAGACCGTAGGGAAGATCAGCAAGCGGGTGACCCCGACCTTAGAGGAGGGGATTTCGCGGAAAGATCACTTCGGCATCGTGTTCCCTCTTGCTGCTGATATTACGGAAAAAGGCGTTCTTCTCGGGGCCCTTTTTCTGATCGATCTGACGTTCTAGCTCTGCCGCCTCTCCTGATTCATCCTCCGTGCCTTCGCACAAACCGGGGAAAAGCTTCTCTTTACTGCGCGTGTAAATGGGTCTAGGATAACCTGGAGGAGAGGCGCGGCAGGAAGGGGGGATATTCTTCGAAGATGAAACGCCCCGCATGCTCCAGTCCGCTCGTAAAATTCTTCCGGAATCTCCCCACTCGTTTTCCGAGGAAAAATAAAACGATGAAATTGGAAGAAGAAGCGAAAAAACATCCTCAAGGTCGCGCGGAAGCCGTGACCCGGAGCGCGCTTCTCTTCATGGCCGTGTCCGGGATCCTGAGCATTTTGATCTTTTTTGCCGGATGCGCGGTCCTGCTGGGCTGGGCTTTGGATATCCAGCGCCTCAAGAGCATTTCCCCGAATTTCGTCAGCATGAAAGCCAATACCGCTTTATGTTTTGCCTTCCTTGGTTTTTCTTTATGGTCCTTCCAGAGCAAGCGGCGGGGCCATCCATTCTTTCCGCGCCTGGGGCTGATATGCAGCCTGGCGGTCTTTGGGATCGGCCTGCTCACTCTTTCGGAATATCTATTCGGTTGGAACCCTGGGATCGACCAGCTTTTGTTCAAGGAACCTCCCGGCGCTATTCTTACTTCCAGTCCCGGCCGGATGGCGTTCAATACGGCGATCAATTTCACGTTCACCGGTCTGGCGTTATCACTTTTTGCCTTCCCCAAAAAGGGCTGGTGGCTGGTCGCCCAGAGCCTCATGATCTTGGAAGGGCTACTGTCCCTCATGGCCTCTGTCGGCTACCTTTATCACGCGGACCCGCTTATTCTGGGTCCTTATCTAAGCACCGCCATGGCCCTCCACACGGCCGCATTGTTCCTGCTCGTTTTTTTCGGGACCTTTTTCTGTTGGCCGGGCCGCGGGATCATGGCCATTGTGAGTTCGGACGACTTCGGCGGCAAAATGGTCCGCCGACTTTTTCCCGTCACTATTTCGGTCCCCATCCTTCTGGGCTGGATCAAGCTCCACTCAGAATATTCCGGGGTGATGCCGAACGAATTCGGCGTTTCCTTTGTTGCCACCGGGAACCTGGTGATCACAACGACCTTTGTCCTTTTGCTTTCTTCTTGGCTCAGCAGAACGGATTCCGAACGTAAGCGGGCGGAAACGGCGCTCATGGCGAGCGCGAAAAACTGGCGGGATACTTTTGACGCCATGACCGATGTCGTGTGGCTTCTCGGTCCGGACCATCGGATCCTGCAAAGCAATAGAGCCGTTCAATCGATATTTCACTTGAAGCCTCAGGAGGTCGTGGGCCGGTTTTGCCATGAAATCGTCCATGGTATGAATGAACCCCATCCGGAATGCCCGGTATCCCAGATGCGAAAAAGCGGCCGTCGTGAATCTATGGAGCTTTTTTTTGACGAGCGGTGGTTCTTGGTCACCGCGGACCCGATGCTTGGTCCGGACGGGTCCCTGATGGGTATTGTTCATGTTGTTTCGGATATTACCGAACGAAAGAAGGCGGAGGACGCGTTGCGATCAAAGACGGCTTTACTTGAAGCGCAGGTGACCGCGAATCTCGACGGGATCTTGATCGTAAACGAAAAACAAAAGCGCATTCTTATGAACCACCGGATCACGGAACTTTTCAATGTTCCCGAGTCTATTCTGGAGGACGAGAATGACGCTCCGTTGCTTAAGCATGTGGTGAGCTTAACCAAATATCCCGAGCGATTTCTTGGAAAGATCGATTATCTCTGGGCCCATCCTGATGAAGTCAGCTATGACGAGATTGAATTCAAGAACGGAATGATCCTGGAGAGGTACTCCGCGCCTATTTGGGGCAAGGGCGGGGAAAATTATGGGAGGATCTGGACATTCCACGATGTTACCGAGCGCAAGAGGGCGGAGGAGATGCTGGAAACGGAAAGAAAAAGAATGGAAGTCATCCTTTCTGTCCAGAATACGGGACTTTCGGTTATTAATCCCGATATGACCATCGCCTGGGTCAACCCAAAAACCCGTGAAATGTTCCCCGGCAAAGAGCCCGTGGGCCAGAAATGCCATGTTTTTTACGAATCCAGGACAACCGTCTGTGATGGGTGTGGAACGTTGCGGACTTTTATGGAAGGAAAGGTTTGTGAAAGCGAGCAGCTAGTCCCAGCCACTGGTAGGTGGTATTCCATTGTCTCCCAACCCATCAAGGACACGGCCGGACGCGTGGTGAGTGTGCTTGAGGCTATTACCGATATCACCGAACGCAAGAAAGCAGAGGCAGAGACTTTGAAGGCCAAGCAATTCTCCGAATCGGTCATTGATAGCCTGCCCGGCATATTCTACGTTTATGATGACAAGAGAAAATTCCTGCGGATCAATGATAACTTTTTGAAAGTTTCGGGGTATTCTCAGGAGGAGGTGCTGCGCATGCACCCGCTGGACTTTTTTCCGGTCTATGAAAAAAAGAGATTGGAAGAAAAGATCGCAGAGGTTTTTGAAAAAGGCGAAGCTTTTATTGAAGCCGATTTTTTAAGCAAAGACGGAAAAAAAACACCCCATCACTTTACAGGATATCGTGCCATGATCGATAACGCTCCCCTTTTAGTGGGCGTAGGGGTCGATATCACTGCCCGCATGAAGGCGGAAGAGGAAATCTGGAAACTGAATTTAGAGCTTGAGGAACGCGTTAAACAGCGCACGTCGGATCTCGCTGTGGCGCTCAAAGAGCTGGAGTCTTTCAGCTACTCCGTCGCGCACGATCTGAAGGCCCCGCTCAGGGCGATGGCGGGGTTTGCGAGTATCCTCTTCGAGGATTATGCTCCCAAACTCGATGAGAATGCCCGGCGCGTGATCGGTGTTATCAAAAACAACGCAAAAAATATGGGAGAAATGATCGACGCTCTCCTCAACCTTTCTCATGTGGGAAGGGTCGCGATGAATTGCGTCGATACCGACGTAACGAAACTTGTTCGTTCGGTATGCCATGAGTTTAAAAACGCGTTTTTCAAGGACAGGGCCATCGATCTGGACCTGAAACCGCTGCCCTCCGTCCGGGCGGATCCGGTACTTCTTCGACAGATCTTTACGAACCTTATTTTTAACGCGATGAAATTTACCGCCCGTAAAGAGAAAACCGTGATCGAGATCGGGGGTTATGATAAGGACGGAGAACACGTTTATTATGTTAAGGATAATGGCGTGGGATTTGATATGAAGTACAAGGATAAGCTTTTTGAAACTTTCCAGAGGCTGCATACAAAGGAAAAATTTGAAGGCACCGGGATAGGTCTTGCGATCGTCAAGAGCGCCGTCCAGCGCCACGGAGGCAGGGTGTGGGCGGAAGCCGAGGCCGGTCAAGGGGCGACATTTTGCTTCACTTTACCTTAAGGAGGAGCTTCGTATGGAAAACGGTGAAAAGAACGGTAAACTGATCGAGATCCTGCTGGTGGAGGATAATCCGAGCGACGTCGAGCTGACGCTCCGGGCGTTCAAAAAGAAAAATCTCGAAAATAAGATCCATGTGGTCACAGACGGGGAACAGGCCCTCGATTTTATATTTTGCAGGGGGATCTATTCGAACAGGAGCATTGCAACCCCTCCCAAGATCGTTATCCTCGATCTGAAGCTTCCCATGGTCGATGGAAAAGAGGTGCTGAGACGGATCCGGGAGGACGCGAGGACACGGGTCATCCCCGTCGTGATCCTGACATCTTCCCAGGAAGAAAGCGACGTGATCGCAAGCTACAATCTTGGGGTGAACAGCTATATCGTAAAACCGGTCGATTTTGAAAAGTTCGGCGAAACGATCGCGCAGCTTAGCTGGTACTGGATTTTTGTCAATAAGCCGCCTGTCTTTTAAAAAAAGCGTCAGAGTGTCATCGTGTCAATGCTGATACTCTGACACTCGTCAGGAGGGGATATGAATAGAAAAATGCGCATTCTGGTCGCCGAAAATTCCCCCGAGGATGCGGAGCTTTTCATAAGGGAGCTTCGTCCTTTCGAGAAGAGCAAGAGTTTGACGGTGGATTGTGTCGCGGACGGGGACGAGGCTTTGGCCTTGATAAAGAAGGAAGGTTACGACCTCGTATTTTTAGATGTAAGCATGCCGGGATTTACCGGGATCGATCTCCTCCGGCACATCAAGCAAAATCACCGGAAGGAAAAAGTGGTCATTTTGACCGGTTATCCCGATGTGGGCGACCATTTCTGCAAGATGCTGGGAGCGGATGAGTACAGCGGGAAGCCCATGGGCCGGGAGGCGCTCGAAGCGATCCTCGACAAGTACGCCCCGCAAGAATAGTCTTCCGGAAAAGGAAGTTCTTTCTATTTCAGTTTCCCGTTATAGAATAAACCTCCTATGGCAAAAAAGATCCTTGTGGTGGAGGATGAGACCGACCTGCTTCTGGTGACACTGCTCAGGCTCAAGCATGTGGGCTATGAGTCCTTCGGGGCCGCGACCGGCCAAGAGGCCCTGGATCGGGCGCGGAAAAAAATGCCGGACCTGATCCTTCTGGACGCTTTCCTCCCGGTCATGAATGGCGATGAAGTGACCCGGATATTAAAAAGAGAGGAAAAAACAAAAAACATCCCCATCATCCTGATCTCTGCGGACGCCAAGTTCCTTGAAGAAAAATCCGAATTGTGCGGGGCCGATGACAAGCTTGCCAAGCCGTTTAAAGCCGACGAACTGGTCGCCATGATCAAGAAACATATCGGCTAGCATTTCCAAGCGTCCCGCAATCAAAAACTCCAAACCGGCAATTCCCGATTTTGTATGAATACAGACGCCAAAATTTCCAAACATCCTTCTTCGCCGTTCGTTTTTCCCCAGCGAGGAAAAACTCACTCGCACCTCATGTCTCGCTCGTCAGCAGGAGGATGCCTTGCCGGAGGCAGCTCTCGGAGCGCTTCGAGCTTGGCCCCGCATGACGGGTCGAAGCGCGAGAGTGCAGGCGGTCGTCGGCCGCAGGAGACGACGAACCGCCGGTGCCGAAGCAAGGCACCCTCCTGGCTGACACCTTGCCCGCTCGACCTTCGGAGCGCGCTTCAGGATGTTTTGAAATTTCGCATATCCTATTCAACGGAACGTGGGAATTGCCGGTTCAGGACTTAAGTGGCCGGGAAGATCTTTTTGAAGGGAGCGGGGAGGGGAGAGCGGAAGGTCTTGAGTTCACTTGTGGCCGGATGGGGGAAAGAGAGAAGGCAGGCGTGAAGCGCCAGGCGACGGAAGGGGTCGGACTTGGCGCCGTATTTCTCATCGCCCATGATGGGGCACCCGAGGCCGGAGAGGTGGACGCGGATCTGGTTTTTGCGGCCGGTCTCGAGCGTGACTTCCAGAAGCGCGTAGCCTCCGTTCTCGCGGAGCACGCGATAATGCGTGACGGCGCGCTGGGCTTCCGGATGGTTTTTTGAAACGCTGTAGACCCGCTTGAAATCGTCCTCTCTGAGATAATTCTCGACCGTCCCGGAAGTTTCCTTCGGCGCGCCCTCCGTGATCGCGTAGTATTTCTTTGTGACGAGTTCCCAACGGCCCTGGAGCGCGCGTTTTGTCGCGTCGTTTTTCGCGAAGACGATGAGTCCCGAGGCGTCCCGGTCCAGGCGATGCACGATGTAAACGCGGCCCTTGCCGTTCTTGACTTTGGAGCGTTCGTATTCATTCAACATGAAATAAAGCGTGGCCTCTTTTTCGCGCTCCGTTCCCATGGTCAAAAGACCCGCGGGTTTTTCTACCACCAAGAGGTCCTCATCTTCATAAACGATCACCAGGCCCAACTCCGCCTTGGACCTTTCCGCGGAGGCGCGTTCTTTTCCGAGGATCTCGACCTTGTCGCCGGGCTTCAAGGGGTGCCGGTACCAGGTGACCTCGCGGCCGTTGACGTGAACGGAACCGAATTTCAGGATCTGCTTGATCTTTGTTTTCTTGAGGTCCTTCAAGACCGTAAAGAGGAAATCCTGGAGGAATGTTTTTTCGGAAATTGAAAAGCGGCGCACTTTTATCCCAGGATGCGGGTGATAAAAAAACCCGGGAAAATACCCATCGCCAGAACCCCCAGGAAGAGGGCCCAGAGGGCGATCGCGAGGGACCTGGAGGGAGAGGCGAAGGCGGGGCCTGCGGGAGGCGTCAGATACATGAGCCGGATGATCCGGAAATAATAATAGGCTGCAATCACGCTGTTGATGGCGGCGACGACCGTGAGCATAATAAAATTTGCCTGAATGGCCGCCGCAAAAACGTAATATTTTCCGATGAATCCCGCGAGCGGGGGAAGGCCCGCAAGCGAAAGAAGAAAGACGGCAAGCATGGCCGCGGCGGCGGGGGAACGCTGGGAGAGACCGGCGTAAGCGTCCAGAGAATCGCTTCCGGTCTCTCCGCCGACGAAGAGGACGACCGCGAATGCGCCGAGGTTCGTCAAAAGATAAGCGAACAAATAGATCAGGATGGCGCCGCGACCCAGAAGGGTAAAGACCGCAAGCCCCATGAGAATATAGCCTGCCTGCGCGATGCTCGAATAGGCCAGGAACCGTTTGATGTTCGATTGAGAGACGGCGGTGATGTTGCCGATCGTCATGGTCAGGATCGAGAGGACCACAAGGACAGGGCTCCAGACGCCGTAAAAATGGAGGAAGATCATGTCCAGGACCCGCGTCAGGACCGCGAAGCCGAGCGCTTTGGGCGCGACGGTCAGGAAGGCCGTGACCGGGGTCGGTGCGCCTTCGTAAACGTCGGGCGCCCACATATGGAAAGGCGCCATCGAGATCTTGAAGCCCAGCCCGACAAAAAAGAAGAGAACGGCCGCGGCCGCCAGCGGCTTGAAGGGAGCATAAAAAAGGGCGTTCCCGATCGCCGGAAGTTCGAGCGATCCGGCGACGCCGTAAAGAAGGGACATGCCGTAGAGCATGACGGCCGAGCAAACGCTTCCGAAGAGAAGATATTTAATGGCCGCTTCTTTGGACTTGGGGTCGTTCTTCAAAAATCCCACAAGGAGGTACGAGAGCAGGGAAACGAATTCGATACTGATAAAGATCATCAGGAGATGATTCGCCGCCGCGACCGTGATGAGGGCGAATGCCATAAAAAGGAAAAGGCCGTAGAACTCGCCGTCATAGCGGTCTTTAAGCGGGGAGTAACCGAGCGAGATAAGGAGCGTTACGCCGACGGCGCCGAGCGCCAAGTAACGGAAAAAATGCGCGAAGGTATCCAGCTCGAACATGCCGAAGAAAAGATGCAGGGGTTTGGCGGGCGCCTGCGCGAGGCAGAGCGCGAGCACGATCACGAGCAAGGCGAATTCTCCCACGAGCTTCTTTTGCTTCAGGAAAAAATCCAGCGTGAATGCCGCGAACGCGCCGCCGAGAAGCACCAATTCCGGAACGAAATATTTTAAACTTTCAACAGCGTTCATTTGATTCCCTTTTGTCAGACCTTGATCGTTTTAAGCAAAGTATCGAGCGTCGGGACCATGTAATCCAGGATGATCCTGGGATAAAGACCGATCCCGAGGATGAGGACCATGAGCGGGACGAGCGTCAACACTTCCCGGGGGCTGATGTCCGTGAGAGAGGCCCACTTCGGGTTGAGTTTTCCGAGCAGGACGCGCTGGACCATATAAAGAAGATAGGCCGCTGCGAGGATGATCCCCACGGTGGAGAGCCCGGTCGCCACTTTGGAATATTGGTAAGAGCCCAGGAGCGCCAGGAATTCGCTGATAAATCCGGAAAGGCCGGGAAGACCGAGCGATGCGAGCGCGAAGAAAGTCAGGAACCCCGCGTAGGCTGGCATTTTGGCGCCGAGTCCGCCGAAATCGTTCAGGTCGCGGCTGTGGGCCCGGTCGTAGAGGATGCCGACCAGCAAGAAGAGCCCGCCTGTGATGGTCCCGTGGGTGAACATCTGGAGCATGGCCCCGCGGAAGCCGTTCGCGTTCAAAGCGGCAAGCCCCAGCAGAACGAATCCCATGTGGCTGACGCTCGAGTAAGCGACCATTTTTTTAAAGTCCGTCTGCGCGAGTGCGACAAATCCTCCGTAGATGATGCCCACGACGGCCAGGACCGCCATAGCCGGCTGGAACCAATGCGCGGCCTCCGGGAAGAGAGGATAGCTGAAGCGGAAAAATCCGTACGTGCCCATTTTCAGGAGCACGCCCGCGAGGATCACGCTGATCGGGGTCGGGGCCTCGACATGCGCGTCCGGAAGCCAGGTGTGGAACGGGAAGATCGGGACCTTGATCGCGAAACCGAGGAAGAACGCCATGAAAACGATCTGCTGGAAAAGGAGCCCGCGGGGCATTCCGACCAACTGCGTCATATCGAACGTGTGCGGCGCGGCGGCGAAGTAAACGCCGAGGATTCCCAGGAGCATAAAAAGACTTCCCGCGAGGGTATACAGGAAGAACTTGATCGCGGCATATTCGCGGCGCGGTCCTCCCCAGATCCCGATCAGGAAATACATCGGGACCAGCACGATCTCCCAGAGCACGTAAAAAAGAAAGAGGTCGAGAGCCAGGAAGGTCCCCATCATGCCGGTCTCAAGCAAGAGATAGAGAAAATAATACTCTTTTTCACGCCCTCCCTTGACGCGTACGTGGGGAAAAGAAGCGAGGCACGCGACCAGGGAAATGATCGCCGTGAGGAACACCATGGGGAAGCTGATCCCGTCGGTCCCCAGAAGATACTGAACGCCGAATTGAGGGATCCACGAGGCGCGTTCCACCATCTGAAAGCCGGCTTGCGCAGGCTGGAAAAGCGTGAGGGCGTACCCGGTGAGCGCCGTCACGACGCCGGTGGTGGCAAGCGCGATCCATTTGATCGCGGAGGTCGCGCTTTTCGGCACGAAGAGGACCGCGAACGCGCCGAGGAGCGGCGTAAAAATGATCCAGGACAGGATATGTGATGTCATCGAATACTCCTTTTTAGTGCGGAGTCAGGAGTTCGGAGACGGAGTAAAGGCTTATGGTTTTACTCCGAACTCCGAACTCAAAACTCGAGACTTTAAATCAGGCCAATTTCAGTTCCCAAATAAGAAAAACCATCAATGCCAGGAATACGATCAAAAGATAATTCTGCACGAAACCCGTTTGGATGCGTTTGACGATGGAATTCATGAAATAGACCGTGGCTCCCATGAAGTTCACGGCGCCATCCACGATATACTGGTCGATCCAGTTCTTGATCGCGCTCAGGAACAACGTGTTGCGACCAGTGCCGTTCACGGCGCCGTCGATCGCGGTCTCGTCAAAGCGGAACAGGACGCGGCCGAGGGACTGAAAAGGTCTCACGACGTAAGCGGAATAGAATTCGTCAAAATAGAATTTATGGAAAGAAAGGCGGTAAAAAGAAGGAAAGGTCTTTGCGACCGCCGCGGCCCAATGTTTCTGCTTGAGGTACAGGGTCCCCGCGAGCGCGATCCCGAGGACGGCCACCGCGATGGAGCAGGCCATGACGAAAGCGGAAGGTTCATATTCCGGGTGATGGACCATGGACGCGATGAATTTCTGGAACCAGTGGTGCATGAAAGGCGAGCCGGGGATCCCGATCACGACCGATCCCACCGCAAGGCACCAGAGCGGCACGGTCATGAGGGCCGGGGATTCGTGCGCGTGAACTTCGTGGTTTCGCGCCTCGCCGAAGAAGGTCAGGAAAATAAGACGAAACATATAGAAGGCGGTCATGAAGGCCGTGAGAAGAAGAATGCCGAAGACCAGAAAGTGACCGGATCCGAAGGCTGCGAGCAGAATCTCGTCTTTGGACCAGAACCCGGAAAGTGGCGGGACGCCGGAAAGCGCGAGGCTCGCGATGATGAACGTGACGGCGGTCTGGGGCATTTTCCTGAAAAGGCCGCCCATCTCGCGGATGTCCTGGACGTGCGCGCCGTGGATCACGCTGCCGGCTCCGAGGAAAAGCAGGGCCTTGAAAAAGGCGTGCGTGATCAGGTGAAAGGTCCCGGCGCCGAGCCCCGCAAGTCCGAGGGCGGTCACCATGTAGCCGAGTTGCGAGATCGTCGAATAAGCCAGGATGCGTTTGATGTCGTTTTGGGTCAATGCGATAAAGGCGGCCATGAAGGCGGTGATCGTTCCGATGACGGTGACGATGGGCAAAATATTCGGGACGGCCATGAAAAGGGTGAATGAACGCGCCACGAGGAATACACCGGCCGCGACCATGGTTGCAGCGTGGATGAGGGCGCTCACCGGCGTCGGGCCTTCCATCGCGTCCGGAAGCCACACATGAAGAGGGAACTGCGCGGACTTGCCGATCGTGCCGCAGAAAATGAAAAACGCCGCGAGTGCGAGGAGACCCGCGTTCAGCGCGAAATGAGTCTTGTGGGCCCCCGCCAGAAGGGTGTTCATCTCCGCGAAGTTCAAAGTTCCGAGCGCCGCGAAGAGCGTGAGGAACCCGAGAAGAAATCCGACGTCCCCGACGCGCGTGGTGAGGAAGGCTTTCAAAGAGGCGTTCGCGGCGGAAGCTTTCTCGAAATAAAAACCGATCAAAAGATACGAGCAAAGGCCCATGATCTCCCAGGACATAAAAAAGAGGAGATAGTTGTCCGAGACGACGAGCGTGAGCATGGCGGACATGAAAAGCGAAACGTATGCGAAGAAACGGCTGTAGCGCGGGTCGCCCTTCATGTAGCCCGCGGCGTAGACCTGGATCAGGGTGCCGACGACCGTGACCATGAAAAGGAGCGTCGCGGAAAGAGGGTCCATCAAATAGCCGAACTTGAGCGGCACGGAGCCGAGCATGAGCCAGGTGCCTTGATGGGCAAAACGGGCGCCTTGGAAAACGGCCCAGCAGACGGGGAGCGCGATCACGCAAGAGACAGAACTTGTAGCGATAGAAAGCCAGGCCGCGCGGTCCTTGAGCCAGCGCCCGGCCAAAATATTGACCACGAAGGCGAAGAACGGAAGCAGGGGCGCCAGGATGATCTGATCGGAGGTCACCATTTCAGTAAATGAACCTCATCGGCTTGGACGGTTTTCCGGACGCGGTAAAGGGCCAGGACGATGGCGAGCCCCACGGCGGCGGCGGTCGCGGCGATCGCGATCACAAAAAGAGCGAAGATCTGTCCGGTCTCCGGGGCCAGCGACGTGTATTTCGAGAACGCGATCAGGTTGATATTGGCGGCGTTGAGCATCAGTTCGATCGAGATCAGGATGCCGATGATGTTCCGTCGCACAAGGGCGCCGTAGACGCCGATCGCGAAAAGGAGCAACGAGAAGATCAGGACATGAGGCAAGGGGAGAACGATCATACTTGCCCCGTTAGAGATAAGAAGCGCTTGAGACGGTTTTTTAAGTAACGTTTGCCCATACCCGTTTTTAAATACCTCTCTCTGGCTACCGCATCGTTAATATTCCTGCAAGCTTCATAATAGATAATCACAAAAGGTCCGCGCCCTTTCGTAGAAGCAACTTTGTTTTGTTCGTGTTCCCTCAAGCGCTTCCGTAGATCTTTCGTAAAACCCGTGTACGTTTTTCCATCTTTTTCACTTCGAAGAACATAAGTATAAAACATAAATCCCCCATCTCTAACGGGGTAAATCCTCCTCATCCTTTTTGGCAATGACCACCGTGCCGATCAGGGCCGCGATCAAAACGATCGAGATGACTTCGAACGGGAACACATAGGTTTCCATCAGGGCCTTGCCGAGTTCCATGACCGAGGTCTTGGCCTTGAGCGCGGCCGGGGTCACCGGCCAGGGCGTTTTCAGGATCAGGACCGTGACGAGCGACACGAAACCCAACAATCCCGCGATCGCCGGCAAGCTCTGAGCATTGTTCTGACGGACGGTCTTTCCCGCGAGATGCTCGGTAAGCATAATGGCGAAAATAACAAGCGTGACCACGGCGCCGACATAAAGAAGGACCTGGATCGCGGCGAGGTATTCCGCTTGGAGCACGACATACAGGGCCGCCGTTCCGATCAGCGCGGCCGCGAGGCAAAGAGCGCAGTGGAAAAGATTCCGGAGCGTGACCACGCCCAGGGCGAACACAAGGACCGCGGCCATCACGGCGTAGGTCCCGAATTTTGCGGTCAGTTCTAAGATCGGCATGGGTCAGCCTTCCAAAGGATAGGAACGTTTTTCAGGGACAAAGGCACGGTTGAGCCTGACCAGGATCCAGAGCGAAACGCCGAGGACGAGGATCGACCCGAACCATGCCGCCAGGTTCGACGTGAACTGCCAAAGCGCGGTAAGAAGAATATTGACGAGCGCGAGCGGCAAAAGGAATTTCCAGGCAAATCCCATCAGATGGTCCACGCGGAAGCGCGGGAATGTGCCGCGGAACCAGATCATCACACAGATCAGGACGAACGTTTTTCCGAAGAACCACATCCAGGAAGGAAGGAACGGGCCCTGCCAGCCGCCCAGGAAGAGAGTGGCCGCGATGGCGCAAAGCGTAAACGCGTTCATGTATTCGGCCATATAAAAGAGAGCGAATTTCATGCCGCTGTATTCGGTGTGAAAACCCGCCACGAGTTCGGATTCCGCTTCGGGAAGATCGAACGGGGGGCGGTTGCATTCCGCGGTCGCGCAAAGGAAAAAGATGATAAATCCCACCAAGCCCCAGGGCGTGAAAATGAACCAGTGGAGGTCGTAGTCGCCGGCTTGCGCCAGGACGATCGTGTTCGTCGCAAGGCTCTGGCTCATCATGATGGCCGGGACGACGGCCAGGGTCATCGGGACCTCATAGGAGATCATCTGGGCCGCCGTGCGCATGCCGCCCAGAAGCGAATACTTGTTCCTTGAAGCCCAGCTTCCCATGAAGATCGGGAGGATGGTGATCGACGACACCGCGATGAAGTAAAGAAGGCCGATATTCAAATTCACCGCCGTCATGCGCTCGCCGAAAGGCACGACCAGAAAGATCATCAGCGCGGGAACCACAATCGCGATGGGCGCGAGAAGGTGGACGATCTTGTCGGCCTTTGCCGGGACGATGTCCTCTTTCGTGAACATCTTGATGCCGTCGGCGATGGGCTGCAAAAGTCCCCAGATCCCGACGCGGTTCGGACCATAACGATTCTGGATCCTGCCGATCAGTTTTCTCTCAAGAAGCGTCAGGTACATCATGATCACCGGCCCCAGGCACAGGATCGCGACGCCACTGATCGTGATCGAGGCGAGTACGATCAGCCAATCCGGCAGAAAACGGCCCAACAGGGCCAGGATCCAGGCCTTGGCTGTCACGAAGATCATGTCCACGTAAAATTCAACGCCTCTCATTATTGGGGCCCCTGCGCTGTAGTCTGCGCTTGCCCGCCAGCGCTTTGTGGCGGGGGCGGCGGAACGGCCGCCTTTTTCTTTTCTTCCGCCGCTTTCCGTTTTTGATCCACCGCCGATGCCAGGGCCGGACGGATCTTTTTGAAATATTCGTTCGATTTCGAAAGTTCTTTTTTATGCCGGACAAGGTTTTTTTGGCGTTCCGGGGCCGTTACTTCAAAGGCGTGATCCATAAAGATCGAATCGAAGGGGCAGACCTCTTCACACATGCCGCAATTCATGCAAAGTCCGTGATCAATATCAAAGACGGCAGGCTTTCGGGCGGGTTTTCCCGCGGCGTCGAGCTCCATCTCGATATGAATGCATTTGGGCGGACATTCCCGTTCGCAGATTCCGCAGGCGACACAGCGGATCTTCTCGGGCGTGCCGTCATAAACGAGAAAAGGGAAGTTCCTGTAATTCTCGACCGGTTTTTCGCGTTCCTCCGGATACTGGACCGTAAAGATGCCGCCCTCGTCGGGTTTCCGGAAATAAGAGGTCAGAAAATTCTTCAGCGTGACTCCCATGCCTTTGAGAACACCCCATCCGAAAAGAGTCATCGATCCGTCTCCCCGAGCACGATATCGATGCTCCCCAGGATGATGATCGCGTCGGCGATCTTTTGGCCGAGGCACATTTCTTCCAGGACGGTCAGGTTGATAAGCGATGGCGCGCGCACGTGATAGCGCCACGGTTGCGGCGTGCCGTCGCTGACGACATAAAATCCGAGCTCGCCCTTGGGGGATTCGACGCGGCCATAGGCCTCGCCCACGGGCGGTTTGAAATTGCGCGGTATCTTAAGGATCGAAGGCGATCTTTTATTCATGATCTCACCCTGCGGGATCTGAGTCAGGGCCTGATCGAGGATCTTCAGGCTTTCGCGTATCTCGAGGACGCGGACATAGAAACGGTCGTAGACGTCCCCTTTTTGTCCGAGCGGGACCTTGAAATCAAAACGGCCGTAAACGCCGTAACCGTCTACTTTGCGGATGTCGTAATTCACTCCCGATGCGCGAAGCACGGGACCGGTGATGCCGGCATTGGTCGCTGCTTTTCCCGAAAGAACGCCGATATTCTGGCAGCGCATGCAGAGGATCTCGTTCTTTGTAAGGAGCGCCTCGAATTCTTCGAGGAACGCCGGGAACCTTGAAACGATCTTCCGGATCGCGGCGAGATCCGCATTCGTGAGATCGCGCTTCACGCCGCCAAAACAAAAATAATTGTTCATCAGGCGCGAACCCGTGACCGCTTCGAAAAGGTCCAGGATCCTTTCCCGCTCGCGGAAGGCGTAAAGGAGCGGCGTGAAGAAAGCGCCGAGGTCGTTGAGCATAAAACCGATGACCGTGACATGGTTCACGACGCGCGAGAGCTCCGCCATGATGACGCGAATATATTCCGCCCGTTCGGGGACCTCAAGCCCCGCGAGCTTCTCGACCGTGAGCGCATAGCCGAAATTATTCGCGAGCGCGTTCACGTAATCCAGACGGTCCGTGTAGGGCATGATCGCCGCGTAAGGAAGGTTTTCTGCGATCTGCTCATGGTTGCGGTGAAGGTATCCGAAGACGGGCTTCAGCCCGCAGATCTTTTCTCCCTCGAGCTGTACCGTCATGCGGAAAACGCCGTGGGTAGAAGGGTGCTGCGGCCCGAAATTAATTTCGAGCATGGAAGCTCCGTCTCTATTTTTCGTTTCAACGAGAGAGGTCATCCGGCCCTCGGCTTTTCCGGTTTTTGGGCCACGGCGCGCTGTCCTGCGGCGTGAAGCGCCTTTGCTTTTTCTTTCATGGCCTCCGGGACCTTGACCCCGCGGGCTTCCAGCCATGCGATATCCGCGGTTTCCAGGACCTCCGTATCTTCTTGCTCATAATCCTTGCGCAAGGGATGGCCCTGGAATTCTTCCCACATAAAAAGTCGCCGCAGGTCGGGATGTCCCTTATAAAGAATCCCCAAAGTGTCAAAAGCTTCGCGCTCCTGCAGTTCCGCGCTCCGGTAGATCGACGCGAGGGAAGGGATCTTCCCGGCTTTGACTTTTCTTTCGTCAAAGACGTTCTGGGCGGTCCCCGGCTCCGCTTTGTGACCGTTGATAGGCGCCGGGACCGTCGCGCTGCTTTTGGTAACACGAACGCGAAGCACGACAGGCCCCTGTTTTTTGGCCATCGAGTAAAGATGATAGATCGATTCCAGATAATCCAAATAATCCGCGCCGATGACGGACGAAAGATGATCTAAAAGAAATTTCGGGTTTTCCTTCAAAAACAAGACGACCTGCGGAAGATCTTGCGGGTCTTCGATCAAAAGGGAATCCCGGATCAGACGGAGTTTGACGTCCGGCATCCGGGTCTCCAGTTCTTTTTTGACCTCTTCCACGAGGATCTTCATATCAGGCGGCGGCTCCCGGCGCGGCGGGCTTGGCGGCCGCCGTCAACTCTAAGTCCGGGGCTTTTTGTTTTTTTCCGACGAGGATCGTTGGACCGTAATGATCCCTGCGAGGATTCCGTTGCGTCGGCTGCCAAACCTCGGGATTGAATTTCGGAATAAGCCCGTTGGGCCCAAGCTCCGGGATCGGAAATTCTCTCTTCAGGCCTTTTTGGTACCATTCGGTTTTCCGGATCTCCTGCGAGGCGATCTTTTTTTGAAGTTCCATGAGCCCGTGAAGAAGAGCTTCGGGCCGGGGAGGGCACCCGGGGAGATGGACGTCGACCGGGATGTAGCGGTCGATCCCGCGCAAAACATTATAACCGTCGATAAAAGGACCACCCGAGATCGCGCACGCGCCCATGGTGAGAACATACTTGGGTTCCGGCATCTGATTATAAAGACGGACGACCAGGGGCGCCATTTTCTTGGTGACGGTCCCTGAAATGATCATGAGGTCGGCTTGGCGCGGCGAGGCGCGGAAAAGTTCGGCGCCAAAGCGCGCAATGTCGTAACGGGCGCAGGCCGCGGCGATCATTTCGAACGCGCAGCAGGCGAGGCCGAACTGCATGGGCCAGATCGACCCCCGACGGCCCCAATTGTAGAGGAAATCGAGACTGGTCCAGATCACGCCCTTTTTCGCGAGTGTTGCGCGAAGCGATTCGTCGACCGAAGATGTATTTTTTGTGAATGCCATAAAAGTTAAGAGTTTAGAGTTATGAATTCAGAGAAGGGGCATTGCTCCCAACTCCGAACTCCAGGCTTTGAACCGAATCATTCCCACTCGAGCATTTTTTTCTTCCAGACGTAAATGAGGCCGAAAGCGAGGATGGCGATGAAAATGGCCATTTCCACGAAGGCGAAGAGGCCCAGCTTTTTAAAGGCGACGGCCCACGGGTAGATAAAGACCGTTTCAATGTCGAAAATGACGAAGATCAACGCAAAGAGGTAATATTGCACGTGGTACTGCATCCAGGGGTCGCCCTTGGAGGCCAGACCGCATTCGTAGGTGGCTTGTTTCTCCGCCGACGGTTTCTTGGGGGCCAGGAACCAGGCCAGGACCAAGGGAATGGCGGCAAAGATAAGCGCAAAAATGAAGAAAACGCCGACAAAGAGATACTGATAGAAATAAGAGCTGCTTGGCATAGTCGGGTATTATAGGGACAAAGGTTTCAAAGTCAATGAAGATAAGGAGTTAGAGTAGGCCCTTGGCCCCATTTTTCTTGATAAAAAGATTCCACAGGGCCAAACCGTTGGATAGAATACCTTCAGCCGCTCAACCTCGGGATCTTTAAAAAGGAACGTTCCATGATCACGCATATAGTTTTTCTTGATACGATCGTCCCCCCCGCCCTCTTTTTGGAAGAAAAATGACCGAATTTATCGAGGTTGGCTGCGCGATCATTCATAAGAACGGGAAACTCCTGATCGCCCAGCGTCACCTCGAGGACAGTTTCGGCGGCTATTGGGAATTCCCGGGCGGTAAACGTGAGCAGGATGAAACGATCGAAGAATGTCTTGCGCGTGAGGCTTTTGAAGAACTTGGGATCCGGATCCATCCGGAGAGGCTCCTTTGCAATAGGGTGCATGGGGCTCCGGAGCGACGGATCTCGCTTTTTTTCTTTTTTTGTAAGTGGGTGAGCGGAGAACCTCAGGCGATCGATTGTAAAGATTTCAGGTGGGTTTCCCGGGAGGATATCCGCCAGTATACGTTGCTCCCAGGGGATCTGGAGGTGTTGGAAGATCTGCTCCTTCATTGGGAGAAATATTTCAAAACCTGAGGAACTTGCCGATAATAGACGGTATTCTTTAGCGGTCGGCTCAGCGGGCGGATAACAGTTTCTAAGGGGCGTGCTTTTTTGAATTTGTTTTCCACCAGAAGCGGACTCGCCCATGCTGTGTGGCGAAAGAGTTTGCATTAGGATTTAGGGTTTAAAACCTAAGGACCGGACCTCCGGAGGAATTTTGACGATCACAATGCCGAAGCATCGCAAGGCTTCCGAGAATCAGGGGGAGTTGTCGCAGAGACAGCTCTGGCGCCTGCCTCTCCGCTACAAGGTAGCTCTTCCGGTGCTGGTCCTCATGCTCGGAATCGTTTTTTTGGTGCTTTTTACGACCTTCAATGTCTTTCGCGACATGATGGTCAAATACAGGGAAGAGAGGCTCCGAACCATCGCGGAGATCTTTTCCGAAACGCTCAAGATCCCGCTCGTGACGAAAGACCAGCGCTCTCTTAAGGCCTATATCCAGCTTTTCGCCGAACAGTCCGACGTGAGTGAAGTTCGCGTGGAGGACCCTGACGGAAAAACCCTTGGCACCAGCCGGTCGAAAGGCGAAGTCGTTCCGAAACTTTTCTACAAACAAGATTTCTTCGGGGTCGACAAGATCGATCCGGATATTTACGTGGTCGTGGAGCCCATTTTCGGCGGGGAAAAACCGCTCGGGCGTCTTATCATCATATTTTCCAAGATCGAATCCGAAATGGAACTCCGCAGGCTCTTTGTCGAAAAATTCTTCGTGGCGTTCCTTTTGGTGATCCTCGTGACGCTTGTGATCACGTGGATCACCTGGTGGGTCATGCGGCCCCTGACCTCGCTTCAGAGGACCGCCCGCAACATTCTGGCCGGGGATCTCGAAGCGCGGGCCAACATCCATTCCCGAGATGAGATCCAGGAGGTCGGCGATGCGTTCAACAAGGTAGTCAGCCGTCTGGTGCAAAGTTTTGAGCATTTGCGGGTGCGCAGCCAGGCCCTCGAGGAATCCGAAGAAAAATACCGCTCGATCGTCAGTGATGTGAGCGATATCATTTTTTCTATTACCCCCGAAGGCGACCTCATGATCCTTAACCGCGGTTTTTCGGGTTATGCGCGCGAAGAAATCCTTGCGGAAGGGCTTCCGCTTTTCTTCCAGATGCACGCGCCGGGAGAAGCGCAGAAATTCCAAGAAGCTCTTGAAACGATCATGCGGACCAAGAAATCGGTGGAGCATTTGAACACCCAACATTTTCACCGGCTTCATCGCACCGAGATCTATTATCAAACCAATCTCACTCCGGTCGTGGACTATGAGGGGAATCTTCGCCTTATCCAGGGTGTCATGCGCGACATTACGGATCTGCGGCGCGTGGAGATCATGAAAGAAACGCTTGTGCGCGATGTGGCGCACGAGCTCAAGACCCCCACCGCAAAATTCATCATGATGACACAGCTTCTGGCCAAGCAGATGGCGAACAATCCCGAAAAAGAGAGACTTCTTCCCATGGTTGCGATGCTCAGCGATAATGCGGACCGCTTGATGCGCACCATTGAGAGCATCATGGACCTTTCCAAAGTAGAGTCCGGGATGTCCGATATCAAAAAACAGGGGCTCGACCTGAATGATGTGCTCCGGCTCGTGGCGAACGACATGCTCCCCCTGGTCGAACAAAATCATTTAAAACTTGAGACGCGGTTTTTCCCGTCTCCCCTTAAAATGTGCGGGGACCCGGACATGCTTTACCGGGTGTTTATGAATCTCGTCACCAATGCCATTAAGTTCACCGCCGACGGCAAGATCACGATCACTTCTTCGATCCGCGGGGACGATATTTTTGTAGAAGTGGCGGACACCGGGATCGGGATCGAGTCCGAGAATCTCCAAAAGATCTTTGAGGCGTTTTTTCAAAAAACGCCTTCGACCTTGGGGATCGGGGTCGGTCTGACCATTTCTAAGGAGATCGTGGCATTGCACGAGGGGGAGATCTGGGTTGAAAGCGAAGGCATCGGCCGGGGCAGTGTCTTTAAGGTGGTGTTTCCGTCGTATTAGTCCCAATTCTCATCAATTTCAACAAAGTTGAAATTGGGGCAATCCTCGCCACCATTTAGGAAAAAAATGCAAGGCGAGGATAGTTCGCGTATCCGGGTGCGCATGAATACAAAATTTCAGCGAGGGGGAAATGTCCAAAAAAATACTGATCGTCGAAGATGACAGCGATTTTCAGAATATTTATCAGCTTTATTTTCAGGGGGAATCTTTCCAGGTCCTGACCGCGATCAATGGAAAAGAGGCCATCGCCATTCTCGAAAAAGAGACGCCGGATCTTATCCTTCTGGACCTCATCATGCCCGTGATGGACGGTGAGGAATTCTATGTATGGTTGCGCGGACAGGAGAAGTGGCGTCAAACGCCTGTGATTGTTGCGAGTGTGAATGAAAAACTGCCCCAGAGCATGATCGACCTCGGCGGGATCGCCGGGAACTTGAAAAAACCTTTTTTGATCGATACCCTGATCGAGAAGATCCATGCGAATTTAAAGTGACGGATAAAAATCGCATCGCGGGATACATTTAACGTAAAAGCTTTTCGTGAACGTACGGCAGCCCTGTTTTTCGAGGAGGGTTACGCTTGCAACCTCTCGGTGGATTGATTAGTATCTGGCCATGAGCGATCCTGGGAAATCCTATCAGGCGGCACATGAGATCGGCCGCATTTATGATTCCATCACGGACAGCAAAGTCCTTATCGAGTTTTTCCTGACGACCGTATCCCGGTTCATTCCCGCGCGGCAAAGCTGTCTTTTTCTCGCGACCCGAAACAAAACCCTTTTGCTCGAGGCTTCCGCTCCGTCCGGAGGAGAGGCCCCGCCGGATCTTGTGGCAGAGGCGCGAAAAGCATGGGAAGAAGGGAAGCCGCGCACCTTGAAAAACCGGATGTTTCTTCCTTTGATCGCCCGCAATAGCATCATGGGCGTCGCGTGCCTTGAAAGAGAGACCGAGGCGGCCGCTTTTTCTCCTCAGGAGGTTGAGATCGGGTTTGATCTGGCTTCGGAATTTTCCGGCGCGCTCAAGAATATTTTGCTCTTTGAAGAGAACGTTCAAATGGAGCGTTTGGCCGCGGTCGGGCAGGCGATGGGGATGGTGGTCCACGAGATCAAGAATATCATGCAGCTCGCGCGTTTTTCGGATGAGATCACCCGCATGGGGCTCAAAGAGAAGAACGAGAAATTTCTCGCGACCGGGCTTTCCAAAATGGCAAAAACATTAAAAGAAATGGATGGATTCGTCTGGGAAATGCTGAGCTTGACGAAAGATTACCAGCTGGAGCCGGAGGAGGTGGATCTTGCGGCGATCTTGGCGGAACTGCAAAACGATCTTGAAGAACGGGCGAAAGGACAGCTTATCGGGCTTGATTTTAAAACGGACCCGGGTTTTCCGGTCGTGCAAGGGGACGGACGTTCTCTCTACCGCGCGCTCCTCAATCTTGTGAAGAATGCCTTTGAAGCTTTTCCGGACAAGCCCCATTCTCCATCAGAAAATTCAAAGGTTAATGGGGCTAGCTCTGGCAACCTTTATTCAAAAGAGAATAGATGCCAAAACAAGAAGAACGCGTGTGTCAAGATCCGTGCTCGCATCAAAGATGACGAGCGCTATGAGCTGATCGTGGAAGATAATGCTTCCGGGATGAGCGAAGAAGTGAAGGCGAGACTTTTCGAGGCGTTTTTTTCCACCAAAGGAAAGCGCGGGACGGGACTCGGGCTCATGGTCGTCGCGCGCACCGCGAGAATGCATCAGGGCGTCGTGCGTGTTGAAAGTCAGCCCGGTGTGGGCACCCAATTCATCCTGACGCTTCGGCGGTCTTTTCCCAAAGTTCTTTAGATTCCTCGGGGATCTTTTGTCCCCCTCTACATGCAAAGGAGCGAACTCGTGCCGGAACGTAAAAAGATCGGGCTCTTAACCTCTTTTACGAGCGAAATATTCAAGGGGGAATATTTTGTCAGGATCATTACGGGAATTATCAACGCTTTTTGGAACACGGATTATCAGATGAAACTGATTACGGTGCAGGAAGGCGAAGATCCCAAGGCCAGACTTGCGGAAGAGCCGGTGGAGGGGCTTTTGTTCCTGACATGGACGATCCACCGGCCCTTTCTTGAGGAAGCCAGGAAGGCCGGTATTCCCACAGTCGTCATTAATGATTTTGAACCTGGTTTTACCGGCAATATCATCTACGGCGACAATCGTTCCGGTGTGGAGCAAAGCCTGCAACATTTAAAAAATACGGGGCGGACCAGGGTCGGCATGCTTCATGCGCCGGATGACGCGTCGATCGATTCACGGGAAAGGCACAAGCTTTGGCAGGAACTGCTGGGACGGTATGAGTTGACGGCCGATCCGGCGCATTACCGAAAATGTGAATATTATTTCGAGGAAGACGGTTATCTTAAAATGTTGGATATCATCCAGAATAGTCCGACCCTGCCTCAAGTCATGTTGTGTTTTAACGACGATATCGCGATCGGCGCCTTGAGGGCCTTGAGAGAAAGCTGGATCATGTGTCCCGGGCAGGTGGCGGTAATCGGGTACGACGGGATCTTTAAAGGAAAAACCGTGGAGCCTTCCTTGACCACAGTGAGCCAGCCCTTGGAGCTCATGGGCGCGGAAATGGTCCGGACGGTCCTGGGTCTGGTCGAAGGGACGCTGGACGAACCTGTCCAGAAAAAATTCCCCCCGGAACTTGTGATCCGGCGTTCTTGCTGAAGATCTCGAAAATAGCGGGCCCGAACTCCGCTCAGGGAATCACCACGGCGAGAGCCGTAATGTCATCGTGCTGGTCGGCGCCGGTCGTGAACTTCCGGACGTCCTCAAAGATCCTCTCCGAATAGGCCGCCGCCGAATCGGCTTCCTTTTTCACGCATTCCGCAAGCCGTTCGATCGTGTATTCTTTTCCGCGCTTGTCGCGCGCTTCCACCACGCCATCCGTATAGAGGAAGAGAGCATCTCCCGGGTCCAGACGGGCTGTGTTCAGGAAAAAAGAGGTGTCTGGCGTGAGCCCCAGCGGCGGGCTTTGTGCGCCTTTCAGGATTTCGGGAGCTTCTCCCACGGCTTTTCTTAGGAGCAGAGGAAGATGACCGGCAGAAGAATATTGGACCGTATTCGCCTGTTTGTTGATCAGGAGGCAGATCATCGTAAGGAACATTCCGAAAGGGCTATTCACCGAAAGGCGTTGGTTCAGGGTGGTCAAAAGCTCCGCCGGATTTTTGGCTTGAGGCGCAAGGAACCGGTATTCGGACATCGCCCGGACCATATAAAGCGCGGCCGGGACACCCTTGCCGGACACGTCGCCCAGGATGACACTGACCCGGTCTCCGTCCAGTTCGATCACGTCATAAAGATCGCCCCCTACGTCAAATGCCGGGAGCGAGAGAGCGCAAAGATCAATTCCGTACCGGCGGCTCGTGAGGTCCGGAAGGAAATTCTGTTGGATCTCGTGGGCGATCTTTAAGGCTTGCTTGGCTTTTTCCTGTTTGACGATCTCTCCGTGGAGCTGTGCGTTCTCAATGGCAATGGCCGCTTGGTCCGCGAAGGTCTCAAAGAGTTCGAGGTCTTCGTGGCCGAAACCTTCACGGCGCAGAGGATTGATCGCCTGGAGAACTCCGATGACCTTTCCCTTGGTTTTCATGGGAACGCAAAGGATCGCCCTCGTGACAAAACCGGTGGAGTCGTCAAAACGCTTGGCGAAACGAGGGTCTTTGTGAGGGTCATTGACGATCTCGGGTTTCCCGGAAGCCGCCACGGATCCGGCGATGCCTTCGCCCATCTTTACGCGGAATTTCTCCTCCAGTTCCGCGCCTTTGCCGCCGAGAGCCACGCGGAACACCAGTTCGTGAGAGGTCTCATCGATCAAAAGGAGCGATGCGACTTCGGAGCGCATGACCTCGGAGGAAGTTTTCATAATGAGAGCAAGGAGTTCATTGAGCTTGAGCGTGGAATTAAGAACGCTGGTCAGGGCCAGGACTTTGCGGAGATTCGCGATGGTGCGGTCTTCAGAGACCTTGGGGTCGGAAGTCCTTCGTACTTTCTTTCGGCGGGGTTCCGGGGTCTTTTTCATAGGAGAATGTACAATATTCTCTGAAAGAGCAAGGTGATCCAAATGCCGTAACTCAAGCTGAGGAGAAAGGCCATCAAGTCTCGCAGAGTTTTAAAAGGCAGGCGCAGAGCGCCCACACAAGGAAGGAGGAAAAGCATCCAAGGTGCGGGGACGCTTGCGAAGAGGATCCAGGCGATGAGCGATCTTTCGAGGATCGCGTGGGCCACCTCGGCGGAGCTGATCAGGTAAAGAGGCGAGCGCCCCTTCAAGTAGCTTCGAGTGAAAGCGTTCAGGATATAACTGCCCGCGAATGTAAGCGTGATAAAAAAGATCGCGTCGACCGTCCAAGCGTTCGTCCGGTAGAACATATCCAGGAGGGGAGAGGCCGGGAACCCGCGGACTTCATAGCTGATCGGTAATAAAAAAACCGTGCTGATAACAAGAATATGACAAAGCTGATCGGTGATGAAGTAGACAAAAGTGTTTGCCGGGGTTTTTTTCGTGGCAAAGTATTTAATGAGGTCCTGCGCCAGATGGACCAGGACGAGCCCGGCCACGAAGAGCCATATCTGGGGGGCGTTCAGGTAAGGATAAAGAAGGAGGAGCGAGATGAGGCCGTGGATCAGGACATGGGAGCATTGCCCCAGGAAGCTCCGGACCTTTAGCTGATAAAGCTCCTCGAACTGAAGGATGAAATCGGCGATCAGATGCGCCAGGATAAGCTTTAAGAAAAGAAACATACCACCTCCTCTTTTTTCCAGGATTATTATGGCATTTTTCCGGTCCTTGTCCAAATATTCTCTGTAACTGTTTAGCCCTCTGAAGGAATTCCTCTGGGACGCCGTTAAAGAGGGTGTGAAAAACGACAGCTTAATCCAATACGAAGAGAAAACTCGCGAGGAACTCCTCGAAGAGATCGGACGTCT
>Ga0074199_1001144_pt1 | contig 26842 bp, 19 predicted proteins | sample EPASupsiteSAE347_FD_64528 | JGI IMG/M metagenome (GOLD analysis project Ga0074199, IMG submission 64528) | Bioremediated contaminated groundwater from EPA Superfund site, New Mexico - Sample SAE3-47 | ecosystem: Environmental > Aquatic > Deep subsurface > Groundwater > Contaminated ... | reverse complement strand
GACTATGATTATGGATGGGCGATGATCTGCGCCGCTCATTTGAAAAAATATGCGAAAGCTTTGGAATATTATCGCACAATGAGAATACGCTTTGGCGATGTTGTTCAAGGAGCGGGCGGAGGCGCAATGAGAGTATGGAATAACCGCCTGGAGGAGTTCCGGATGATACTCCAAAACTCAAGCGATACTAAGGCCATCGAAGTTCTTGGTGAAGTGAAAAAAATCGACGAGGCAATTCCGTCGAGCCGTGATAAATACTAATTTAAAACCGCGAGCTTTCCGGAAGCTTTGTATTCTTCTCCGCCCTTTCGAATAAACACTTTGAAAGGATACACACCGTTGGCGACAAGTCTTCCGGATTCATTTCTCAAATCCCAGCGTGTGGTAAACGTCCTGTTTGATTTGTAGGTTAATGGAAGCGTGTTGACACGACTTCCTGATGAATCGTAAATTTTTACTTCAACATCCAACGTGGGGTCATCGGAACCGTTGCCTTCGAGAATAACAGCAAGATTTGTAGAGCCGCGCGAAGGGTTCGGATATGCGGTTGTTTGAGAAACCAGCAATGGCCCGAGAAGTGTTTGAATCAAATAGACTCGACCTTTGTTTTCGGCCTGATCGAGTGCCTCGACGCTTATACGATGTTCTCCCTTCGACAATCGCGAGAGATCCGCGGTAATGACACCGTTGACCGATTCAAAAGTGAAGGGAACAGACTCCGAGTCGACTTCAACGCGAATCGAATCGTGGTTGATGCCGGATCCGTCATCGGAAATTCGCCCGAGGAGAGTCGGGATCGCATCTTTTTCCTCAATGTGCAGGTCGTGAATTTTTGGAGCGATGCTGTCGGAAACCAGAACATAAAGGCCCTCTTTGGCGATCGAGCTGAATAATCCTCGCTCGTTGCGACTGGTCTTCAGCCAAGACGAATCGGTCGTTTTTCCGGACCACAGTCCGAGCTTTCCTTCCTGGTCGGTCGGAATACTTATATTCTCGAACAGCAAACGGGCTTCGATGGCGTTCTCATTATTGAAAACCGCATAATACGGCTTGGAGAGAATCTGCAACTCCGAGGGTATTTCCGAAAGCGTGGTTTCATACAGAAAAGCGTTGTCGGATTCAATTCTTGATGATATCGAGAATTCCGCATCCTTGATTTGCAGTTTGGTTATCGTATTGGCCCGTAATGCGGCACTGAAGAAAGAAAATGTGCTTGTTTCGCTGTCAATGCCGGCGGTTACGATACCCTGACCGGCTCCCGGAATGGTATAATTGCCGACAAACAAAGTTGAGGAGGAATCCGCGGAAGTCATCGCAACGTTGGTTTGAATATTGTTGAAGGTTACCTGCACGGTTGGCGTCGTCGACAAAGCTCCCGCTGTGGATTTAACAACGATGATGAACTCATTTGAAAATGCCGGATTGGGTATCGGATATAAAACGACTTTTGACGTCTTTCCCGAGAATTGGTAATAAAAGATATCGGAAAGATCGGATAGCGTAGTTGTAACGGCAGGCACCAGCACCGTCATTTTATATTTCGACAAGTCCAAATCTATCGAACCGGTTAAGGATGACGTCAAAACGATGTTTTGAAGGGTGGTTTGATTCGCAAAATCCACTGTTGCCACGAAAGGGGTCTGTTTCTGACTTTCTCCCTTGAAAAACAACGTCAAATTGCCGCTACCGGAGATATCTTCATATTTCCCGGCGTTGGCGTGAACTCGCCCTTCGCCTCCGACAAAAGAAAGTCCGGATGCTGAATAATTGTGTGAGCCGCCCTTGATCGGAATTCCCGTTCCTTCATCTCCCAATCTGGTGGCCTTATCGGTGTAACCCCAAAGACCGTTGTTTAGTGATGGGTCGTTCAAATGATTCGCCAACATCCAGTTTTTTAAGCATTCGATAAAGCTGGTAGCATGACTTGAGAGAACCGAGTTGATTCCGTTGATTCCGACTGAGGGATTATTCAATAGGGACCTGACGAAAACTTTTCGCTCTTGATCGGTTTGTCCACCCATTTTTTCCTGCAGGTAATAAAAGAATAAAAAAGAAGCACCGTAGTGTCGATAAAGAGTCGCCTCCTGGAACCACTCGGTATCGCTGTTGGAGGTTAAAACAATGTCCGGATTTTCCAGAAATCTTGATAAATGCGGCGTGGGAGCTAGACCGATTCCGTCATTATCAACGGTCATCGTGTAGAGATATTCCGAGAATCCCGACAGACCTTCTTCTACCCATCTTTCCTCCTGGACACCGCCCAACCCCAGATGTTTGGAAAAATTGATCATGTGTTGAAATTCGTGCGCCAGGGTTTTATAAAAATCGTTGTTCTTGTCGGTCGGTATTCCGGGGGTTCCGGGGTTTAAATCCATGAAAAAGACCGGTTTTTGATTGCCGTAAACTCCTTCGAGATCACGCGAGTCGAAGTACCCGGCGACATAACCTCCGCTTAATCCGTCACGAATGTCCAGCAGAAGAATGTAAATTTTATTATCGGGAAGACTGAAGGAACTGGGAACGGTAACCGTTCCAAACCAATCGGTGATGTTCGTGTAAATTTTTTCATCGAAAGTCGACTTGATCTGATTTATGGTGGTGGCGGAATCTCCGCTGATAAGGGAAAGTGAAGAATCCTCGACGAAGATGTAACAATAGTTACCGATCGCTTGAAGACGTCCCGTCCTTCTTTCATATCCCCCGGAGGAGAAGTTGTAAACCTGAAAATCGGTAACGGTCTGGGAAACCACCATTTGCGGGGAAACGCGACCCATACTTTTCAATTGAGACACGTACAAAGGGTCAGTCGCGACTCGCGACTTTATTTTCGCATCGAGAATTTCATGCTGAGATCGAAGGCGGAAAGTTCCGTCGATTAATGCAGGTTTGGCCGCATCCGCAATGGAATGATAACCGCAAAGCAAGATAAACAAAAAAACGGTGAATTTATTTAACTGACAGCATGCTTTCATGGGTTTCGGGTACCTTTCAAATTTTCTCAGAACCGAAATTGCTTAGGGAATAACTATACAATCAATTCTTTTGCATGTAAAGGCGTAATGCGTGTCACCGGCTACGATATCCACAGATGAATGTGAAGCAGCATATTCGTGAATGATGGATTCGTAAAGATTTCGGGTATTGATTCCGTGAATGTTGCGTTCGCGACGTTTAGAGCCTGTTAGATAATAACCATTACAAATAGTTGCTTTCTTACAGGCTCTTATGGCCGGTTGATGAACGAAATTTGGGTGGTGTCATATTTTAACTTTTTTTTATGGCAGACACGGAAGAAAATCACTATCAATTTCACGAGCTTTCTCTGCATCTCAGAGGCTCTGCGTTGAATTTTTCAGTTAATTTAGGATACTACCGAAATTTGTTACAGTTATTTATTAACAAGGCCTTAGTCAAAAATCATTATAGCTGCGGTAATATCATCGGACGGCTCTTCATCCTTCGAATCGATCGTTTTTTCGATGCCTTCGAGAAAATTATCTTTACCCGAGTCAATGTTTTGAATTATAAGTTTTTGGAGGTGTTCGAAGCCGTCATAAACATTCATCGATCTTTCAAAAAAATCTATCAGACCATCGGTATAAAGTAATATTCTGTCTTGGCTTGCGACATCGATTTCAATCGACGTGTAAGTACTTTCCTTGAATATTCCTAGGAGAGTTCCGGTAGATTCAAGATGCCTAATCGATTTGGTTTTATTATGATAGAATATGGGAAAATCGTGTCCGGCGTTGGTGTAAATGAATTTTCCGTCATTGGGAAGAAAGAAGCCGAGAAACGCGCTTGAATTAAAACGTGATTCGGCCCCCATAAATTCTTTCAGCGAAAGATTGACCTCGTTCATAATATGTGCCGGATCGGAAAAATAGCAAACTTTCTCTTGAAACAAACAATTCACCACGGCCATTATCAATGCAGCCGGAATGCCCTTCCCGCAAACATCTCCTATTAATATGCCCTGCATAAATTCGGGACAATCTTTGCACGACTGCTTTGCGCAGAGATATTTGCCTTCACGACAACCCTCCAGATAGCGAAAGAAATCTCCCCCGATGAATCTTGCGGGTCGAATGCAGGAATCGATTTTAACACCTTTCCAGTCGGGCGACGATCGAGGTAAGACACTGTCTTGCACTAATTTCGCGAGCGCCAGCTCTTGTTGAGTTTTAGCGTTTTGACTTTCCAGTAGTTTCGCTTTTTTTGACAATTCTTCATGAAGCGAGTGATTTTGAAATGTTATGGACACTTGATCCGCTATAACCTGCAGTTGCAAAAGGTCGTCATCGGATATTGGAGCGGCGCTTAAATGCCGATCGACTATCAGTAACCCCCATGTTGTTCCCCCGCGCGATATTGGAGCGAGGGCCAAAACATGAGCCCGCATCATTTCCAGAATTTTTTGATTAACTTCCGGGTTCCCTGTCGGGTTGTTGAGAATTACCGGTTCACCCGTCATCATGACTTTCCAAGCCATTGACGGACCATCGGATTTTCTGACGATCATTTGCGCCATTATCTGCTCATCAAGATTAAACGCATGAACAGCTCTTAAAATTTCTTCTTCAGGATCTTTCAGAAAAAGAATGGCTCGATCGAATCCGATAATTCGTACAACTGCTTCGAGAATGTGATCGAAAGGATTCTCCGCATCGAGAATTCTGATGTCATCAAGGGTTTGGGATAAGTGATGGAATTCCCGCAAAAACTGAAGCTCGCGACGGTAATTCAAGTATTTTTTCACGCTTAGAGTCAAGGAAAAGATAAGAAAAACGGCGGCAATTTTCCATGCAAGAGTGTTTGATGTGCCTCCCAGGACTATTCCCAGGCTTAAACTCCAAGCCGCGACGAAAAGAATCCATTGAAATGAGTGGAGATTATTTGAGACTCGGTAAAGCCAAGGTGAAAACCTTTTGCTTTTCATAATTTATGGGAAAAACGAGGGGGGCAATTAAGATTCAAGGGGGTTGCGATCTCCCCATTCAGTAAGACGAAGATACAATTTTTTCGGGCTTTTGGCATCAATGACGAATCGGCGATCTTTGTCGAGAAAGTTTTTAAGCCGTTGGCGAATTTTAAACAGTAAATCTTTTTTAAAAATATTCTTAAGCTCGAAGGTCGCGGTGAGGGGCGCGGAAAAATGCTTCCATAAATCAGATAGACTTTGGGGTTTTCCCCTTTTCTGTAAATCGTGATATATACGGTCTACCATTGCTTCGAAAATCTCTCCACCGTTGAACGCGAAGAAAAATGCAACGGGAGGCAAAAAACCGAACTGATTAAGTATCGTTCGACCTTTCTCCACAAGCTTCTCGCCTTCAGCCTGGATGTGCACTACTTCCGAACGCAAAATGCGCATCAACATCAAATCAACGTCTTTGCGATTCAACGTTTGGATCAGATCTTTATCCGAGGGAAAAAACTTTTGCAGAACCGGAAGAATTGTTTCGAGATGCTCGGAACTTAAAAATTGAATATTACGCTGATAGGTCTCGGGGTTCTTCTTTTTCATCTCCCCGAGAATCTTCTCAAATTGCAGAATAAACTCGAATTTTGAATCAAACGGCATATGTTTATGTTTAAGATAAATGTTTATTTATCTTATTCGTAAGATAAGTCAAAAGCAAGATATTTTTCCTTAATCAGGGTAATTTTAATGAACCCAATTGCGGATGTATTGAGTTGAAATATGATTAAAAGGAAATTGCGATCCGTTTTGGACGGAAACTAATTATTTTCGAAGAATAGAAAAATTATTTTTTTCGCTCGTCGTCAAGTGATGATGGAGAATGAAATGGCATATCGCCGTTCATCAGCGGAAATTTATCTCGTAGAAATCGAATAAATCCTAGGAGAGAAGCCGAATAAGCTCTCCAAAACGGAGAAATCACTTTTTTTTTCATTTACCCCTCCCGAAAAACTCACCCAATATTTCTTCGTCATTATTCATCTAATAACTTACTCATACTGTGTCGAAATTCTTGAAAAGTGGTAATTTCATCGCAAATACGGCTTTGCGCACCGATTGAGCGGATAGTTTCCGATAATGCCTTGAGAAAAATCTTGCAATTCCTTCCATTGTGAGCGAAAATAGAGACAAGACCTTTGGCAAGTTAGCGACTAAAGCCTTGCCGTGAAATGAGTATTAAGATCCTGGAGGGAAACAATGTCTATTAAGGTTTTCGTAGGTAATCTGCCTTTTTCAGTAGATGACACCAGATTAAAAACTGAATTCAGCCGATTTGGAACGGTTGAGTCGGCTCGCGTCGTAACCGACAAACATACGGGGCGTTCTCGCGGCTATGGTTTCGTCGAGTTTATCGATCAAGCCGCCGCTGATGCTTCAGTTCAAGGGATGAACACTCAACCCCTGGATGGTCGCAATCTTACCGTAAGTTTCGCAAAAACTCAAGGTGAGAACAAGGGTTGATTTCTCGATGGGAACGAATATCCCAACGGGCTGATCCGACTAAAATTATTATCGACGAATACGGTTGGATGTATTAAGTTCGGGAACAGGTTGCTTTGATTCTACCGTTTTTGAAATCTTCGGCAATAGGTAATTTACGAAAGCGGTTGGGGTTTTTGTCAATTCGCATTGGCGGAAATGCAAAATAATCTGTTGGAACATTTAATATCCGATGTTGATCACCATTTTGGACTTTATCTTAAGCGGATATTAACTGCGTCGACTGAGCACGGTGTTTTCGGCATGCAATTGCTCGATGCTTTGCATGATGATTTGCCGCGCACGAGTTGTTCCAATTGCGGTGGTTGCTGTAATTCAATCTCTGTTTTTTCGCTGGAATATCACAGAATCATTAGAGATCTGATGGCCCGTTTTTCGCCGACTCGCATCAAATCACTTTTAATATCAGCTCTACGTTTCGATCTCAGAACCGCGGTTATTGGTGATGAAAATCGTCTTAGATGCGCTTTTCGGGATGAAACCACGAAAGTTTGCTTGATTCATCCGGTTCGTTCGTTTGCCTGCCGGTTATTCGGTTTGCGCAATGTCGACGGATCGCGCGAATGTGAGCATGTTGTCGAATTAACAGCGTTTGCCGGTCTTTCCGAATCAAAAATTACGGCTTTACAATCTCGCATCATGGAGACCTCGGAATCGTTTACGGTTTTTGCCGACCAAGCTCCTATTTCCTTTTTTCCCATGGAGTTTTGGTTGTTTCGATATTCTTTGGGTCCTCGGAAAGCTTTGGAAATATATCGCGAACTTTTGGTGCCGGCCTCTACTCCCTTAACGGCTTTTTGGCATTCATCCAAACTTGATTGATTTCTCGATTGTAGACGACGAATGGTTTTGAATTCAAAGCAATTGTAATGGTATCATTCAGCAATCGACTTATTTGGAGGAGGCCGGAATGCCGAAGTTGCTTCGTGTCGTTAATCGAGAACAATGCATCGGTTGTTTTAGTTGCATGTATTCGTGCAGTAGAGTTTGGTTCAAGGCAATAACTCCGGAAAAGGCCGCCTTACGGGTTCGCATATATCATGGAATCGAAGGAGCTTTCTCTATCAGGCCATGCTATGGTTGTTTTGATCCTGATTGTGCAAACGCCTGCCCGACGCAGGCTTTAATGCCTCGAAAAGGCGGCGGTGTGCAGCTGGCTGCCGACAAGTGCGTTCATTGTGAAAAATGCATTAATGCTTGTGTTCCCAAGGCTTTGCAATGGGATCGCGAGCTTGGCGTTCCGATTCCCTGCCGACATTGCGGCATTTGCGTACAATTTTGTCCCAATAACGTTCTTGAGATGAGCGAAGTTCCGCAAAATGAAGGGGGCGCAAGTGAGAACGTATAAAATGCTGGAAGTCGACTTAAAAAGTGGAGAATTTAAAACATCGGATATAACACCGCTTTTCGAAAAATATTTGGGAGGCACCGGTGTTGCGACGGCTTTGTTTGGTGAAGTTCCGCCGGAAAACGATCCGTATTCGCCATCGGCACCCATATTTTTCGTTATCGGGCCATTCAGCGGAGTATATCCGGTTGCTACGAAAACGATTGCGGTGTTCAAATCTCCTCTTACCGGCAACTTAGGCGAGTCTCACGCAGGTGGGCGATTGGCCATGGCAATACAGGGTACCGGGTTCCATGTATTGAAGATTGTCGGAAAAGCGCCGGTTTTATCTTACCTTGTAATCAACGAAGATTCCGTGGTGATCAAGAGAGCCAATTCGTTAAAGGGGATGTCGGCCCTCGCAACGGAACGGGTGTTGCGTGATCGGGAAGACGCCGGTTTCAAACGTTCCATGATTCGTATAGGCCCGGCCGGTGAACGTCTGTCACCGATTGCCGGTGTTACGGTCGATTCCTCACGGCATTTCGGTCGCTTGGGTTTGGGCGGAGTCATGGGAAGTAAAAACCTGAAAGCCGTCGTTATATCAGGCGGTAAATATTGGTCTATCTCAAATCCGGCCCAATTCAATACGTTTTATAAGAAAATATACGAATCGGTTGTGAAATCTCCGGCGATGAAGAAATATCATGATTTAGGGACATCAATGAACGTCCTTCCTCTGAGCCAAATCAACGGTTTACCGACGCGAAATTTCAGCCAAGGTTTTTTTGAGAGCGGGAAAGAGATCAGCGGGGAAAAATTCGCCGAGAAACATCTATGCCAACAGATAGCCTGCGCGCATTGCCAGGTAGGTTGCATTCATGTCGCCTCTTTACGCGAAGCATTCGATCCGACCGAGCATATGTATAAAACTTTCAAGGTGTCTTATGATCATGAATTAATCTACGCTCTCGGTTCAAATCTTTCCATTCAAAGCACTGAAGAAATTCTTCGTTTGCTTCTGTTGGTGGAAAAGCAAGGTTGGGATGCCATCAGCATCGGAGTCACCTTGGCTTGGGCAATTGACGCTTTCAAAGCCGGTTTTATCGGAACCAAAGAGACGAATGGTTTGGTTTTAAACTTCGGAGATGCGGCTGTTTGCGAAAAAATGCTGCATCACACGGCCGATGGAAAAACCGAATTTTTCAGCGACCTGGAGAAAGGCGCCGATTTTTGCTCGGCCAAATACGGCGGGAAAGAATTCGCGATAGCATTCGGGAAAAATGAGGCGGCGGGGTACATGACCGGGCTGTACGCATTTCTTGGATATGCTACGGGCGTCAGACATTCCCACCTTGATGCCGCCGGATATTCAATCGATCAGGGCAATTTGACGAAGCCTCAATCGGACGAGGATTCCACGAAAGCGCTGTACAAGGAGTCCGTCTGGAGAATGATTTTAAATTCTCTTACGATTTGTCTTTTCGCGAGAAATATTTATACGAAAGAAGTGATTCTTGAAGGCTTGGATGCGCTTGAAATTCCCGGATGGACCGAAGATAAGCTTCTGACGACGGCGAAGCGGATTCACGCTCTGAAGCATCTTTGCAAGCAAAAATGCGGATTTAAATTAGACCAGATTCCTTTTCCGGACCGTCTCACAAAAGTTTTTACAAGCGCGGGCAAAGTATCCGAAGACAGATTTCGGCAACAGATCAATTTCTTCCAACAGCTTGTTGACGACGACATTAAAACTCTTTTGTGATCTTATGAAATACACGAGGACAATTCATGGTTTCTTTCAAACTTGACAACATCAGTGGTGGCCAAATCCAGGTAATACTGGAAGGTGAGATTAAATCATCCGATCAAGAGCTGTTGAAATTTCTCACCACGCTTTCCAAAAAACATCAGTCGGTGATTCTAAATCTGATCGGCGTGAAAGAAGCCGATCCCGAATTTTTCCGGCATTTGGCCGATTTAATAATTAGAACTCCTTTTAAAGCCGTGGTGAACAATCAAGTGTTAATTGCCAAGTGCGTCCAGATAGGAATTCCGACTTTTCCTACGGTGAAAAGCGCCGCTCTTTCAAGTCTGGGAGACGAAACAATTAAGCAGCTGTCTTCACAAATGCGGGACCTGCCTATTTTGAAAACGGATGCTTACGGTCTCGCCGTCTACATGTCGAGACTGGATGCGACATTTCCTCAATTGGAATCCATGATCAAGCTGAACGCCGGCTTATGCAGCCAAATAATCAGACTTGCCAATTCAAGCTATTTCTTAAGGCCCTCCAAGGCTGAAACCTTGCAACAAGCGTTTGTTACATTAGGATTCACGAATCTTCGACAATTATTCCTCTACAACTTCTACAAAAGCATCGCGGTATTGTTTAAAAGCCAAAAAGAGGTTATTCAACACGGACAGAAATGCGCTGTTTTGGCTGAATTTATTACAAAAGCCGCCGGAGCATCCGCCGATGAGTGTGCTAAAGTAAGGCTTGGAGCTCTATTACATGACATCGGTCGGCAGGTGCTGGCATATTTTTTCCCGGCTGCTTATGAAAAAGTTTTTACACAGATCGCCCGCGAGAACAAACCCGCTAATATCGCTGAATTCGTCGTTTTCGGCGTCGATCATCAAGCCGTCGGAGCCATGGTTTGCCATAAATGGAATTTTCCGCCCTACCTGGCCGACGCAATTTCGGATCACCACAGTCTTTCGGTGGGTAGCTGGAACACGATGACGCTGCCGATTTTTTGCGCCAACAATTTTTTAAATGAAGAGGCGAAAATTCCGTTTGCTCCGTATTTTGCGAAGTTGGATGCCTACTTTGCCCTCAAGGGGAAAAGAGTGCCGTGGAAAGATGTTGTGGGAGAGTTTCGCCGACGTTTGGAATCACAGGAAGATCCCTTCGTTTAACCATCTCTGAGCCGGTTTCAATCAATTTGACGCTATTGACAAAACAGATACTTTACATGTAAAGTATCTTCCTCAAAATATATGACAAAGCTTCACGTTGATGTTTTTCATGAGATGATTCAAGCCAGGAAGGCCGTGATTCGCGTTGTCTGGGGAAAAGACGGCATTGAGGGGCTTACGTTGCCGCAGTTCGTTCTTCTGATGCATATACGCCGTAACGGCAGTTTAACGCCTTCGGAAATCCGTGATAAGATGCTGGTTACACAGGGCAATATAACCGGTCTGGTTCAGCGATTAATAAAACGAGGTTGGGCCGACCGAAGGCACTCCTCTGTCGACAAGCGAGTCGTCAAAATCGTAATGACTCAGGCCGGTATTGAAAAACTCGAAACGGTTATTCCGATTTGGGAAGGTTTGATTGAAAAAGCATTCAAGCCGTTATCCCAAAACCAACAGAAACAGCTTCGTAAGTTGCTTCTTCAATTACAAGTCGGCCTGAATGAGCCCGATACATCATGCTGCGGATTATCCATCAATACCACTAAGAACAAAAAATCAAAATCCCCCAGGAGTCGCACTTAAATGAGTCATGTTTTTTCCAATCCAATTCGATCATTTCTGTTGTTTTTTTATCTCTCCACGGCTTTTTTTTCGATTCAGCAGGTTTTTGCCGTTTCACCTGCTCTTGAAAATACTGAAGCTGCCAGACCTTTCAATGATCCCTTCGTCGCTTCGCCGAATGTTCTTACGTTGGAAGACTGCCTATCGATCGGTCTGAAAGAAAATCGCCTTTTAAAGCAGAGCCAAAATCGTGTGAAAATTGCCCAAACCAAGCAAGAGCAACTTGTTGCCGCTCAATTTCCTACCGCCAAGGTTCAGATAAACCAAAGCCACCGAAATCCTCGACCTTCATCCGCGCTTAGCCGGCAAGACTCCCAACTGTTGTCGATTTCCGAATCCTTTGACCCGTTTGGAAAATACCGATCCCAAAAAAACGCGGCCGATGCCAACCTTAGGGCTGCTCAAGCCAATAATATCGACGATACCATTGTTACGGCCTTCCAAATAACGGAAGCATACTACAATGTGATTTTAGCCGTGGAATTACGTCGAGTAGCCTCTGAATCAGTGGATCAGCTTACCCGGCATCGGGACAATACCAAAGCCTTGGTTGACGCCGGAACTACCCCGGATGTCGACCTCATTCGAGCCGAGGTGCAACTGGCGGTGGGGCAGACCACGCTCATCAAGGCCAGGCATGCCATTTCCAATTTCGCCGCCGCTCTCTATGATTCGATCGGGCTGGATCCGAATTCCCGGACTAGAATCGAGGGGCGCTTTCCGGAAACCATCCCCCCCGATCTTCCTCTGGACGAAACCCAAGCCGTTCAAACTGCCCTCGCCCAACGAAGCGATCTTCAGGCGACACGGTCTGTGATGGAAGCCGCCCGCCACTCTTTGACTGCCCGGCAAAAAGAACTTCAGCCTTCCGTGGAGATATCCCAGGAATTTCAACGCACGAGAGGCTCGAAATCACCGCTTCGGGAATATCGCAACGACAACACCGTTGAGGTAGGACTGGTTTTTCCCTTTTTTGATTCAGGATTGACCAAAGCGCAAACCCGTGAAGCCGCTTTGAACCTGGATCAGGCGAAATTGAACTACGAGCAGACACTTTCTTCCCTGCATGTTGAAATCCGCAATTCGATCTCGGCCTTGCTCGAATCCTTCCAGGTTCTTGTCGCCCAGGAAAAGAATGTCGAACAAGCACAGCGAGCTCTGGACATTGCCGAAAAGGCCTATCGGACCGGGGCAAAAACCTCTCTCGATGTCCTTGATGCCCAGGTTGCTTTGACCCAAGCCCGGACCTTGCGGTTTCAGGCACTGCGTGATCGTGCGGTAGCCTTGGCGCAGTTCGAACGATCTCTGGGAGTCATGCCTGGGTATTTTTTCAGGAAAATCTCTTGTTCCCCCAGCGGTGAGAAATCTCAATCCAAAATGGGTCAGGATTCACCGGTGGAACCTTCCCAGCCCTGAATGTCGTTGAAAAAAAATAATGATTTGTATCAAAGCTAGCCGAAAAAAAAATCAAAGGGAATTTTTCACTGCGGAGGTTCAGAGACACAAAGAAAACATCTCTAATAGCCATTCTCTGCACCTGCGTTTTTTTTCTTGCTCCAACTTGGTTAGCTTTTATGCGTCATTGAAAAAATAAGGATGAAAACATGCTTTCCCTAAAACAATGTGTATCCGCTCTTTGTGCGGTAATTCTCTCAGTCTCTGTGACTTTCACTGCTTGGTGCCAATCCTCAACCCGTTCTGTGGAGAAAGTGCCGGAAGCGCTTCAGGAAAATCCTCTAATGCGGGACTCCGCGGCGAGTGTTTCAAAGGAAGAGTTGGTCGGGGAAATCGTCGCCATCCGCAAAGCGGCCATCGGAACCAAGGTGGCCGGTCGGCTGGCGTCGGTTCCCCTGTTTGTGGGGGATGTCGCCGGCATGGGCCAGGTTATGGCGAATCTTGAACCCCAGGATTTGGAATTGGCTCTTCTTCAGACAGAGGCCAATCTTGAGGTAACCAAAGCCCGTCTGAAAATTCTGGAATCGGGATCCCGGCCTGAAGAGAAAAAACAAGCCGAAGAGCAGATGCGTCAAGCCAAGGCCAATATGAAAAATGCTCAGGCGGATTTGTTGCGTATACGCGATCTGTGCCAGTCGGGGGCTGTTTCCAAGAGTGCCGGAGATGCCGCCGAAGCCCGAGCGACCGTTACCGAAGCGCAATATCAGCAAGCGCTCCAACAAAAAGCGCTGGTTGACCTCGGCCCACGCCTTGAAGAAAAGGAAGCCATCCGGGCTCAGGTTCGACAATTGGAAGCGGCAGTGAAAGTGGCTCGCCTTCAACTCGAATATGCGTATCTGCGGGCGCCCTTTGCCGGCATGGTCGCCCAGCGGCTATCGGATGAAGGAACGTTCGTAACCACGACGACCCCCGTGTATTTGTTCATTCAAACCGACCCGATCTATGCGGTGGTGGACTGTTCTGAACGCCTCATTCCTCAGTTGAAAGCCGGCATGAAAGCAACCATTCGTCTTGATGCTCTTCCCGGCCGATCCTTCGCGGGCATTCTTGAGCGCGTGCCTGCCATGCTTGATTCCAAAACCCGTATTGCGCGTGCCGAGTTTACCGTGAGGAATCCCAACATGATTTTGAAACCGGGGATGTTTGTCAGAGCTACCATTCAATTCGGTGATTCCAATAATGGAGCTGACAGGTGAATTTCGCAAACATTTTCATCAAACGTCCGGTTTTTACCCTTATGGTCAACGCGGCGTTGATTGTTCTTGGTTATTTCTCCTATCAAGGGCTTGGATTGGATTTGTTTCCCAAGATGGATTACCCGAACGTCCGCATTCAAGCCAGCTATCCTGGAGCCAGCCCCGAAGAGCTTGAATCGGAAGTGGTCCAGGTCATCGAAGCGGCTGTGAACACCATCAGCGGGATCGATACTCTGTCTTCCCGGTGCGAATTCGGGACTGCCAACGTCATGGTGGCTTTTGCCCTGGAGAAAGACATTGATGTCGCCACTCAGGAAGTTCGCGACAAGGTCGCTCGTATCACCAGAAAACTTCCGCAAGGGATCGACCCACCTACGGTGGAAAAGGTCGATCCGGATGCGAGCCCGGTCATTACGCTGGTGGTTTCGTCGAAAATGCCCATGCGCGATTTGACCTATTTTGCCAAGAAGCGCATTCAGGAACCTCTGCAAACGATCAACGGCGTCGGCGCCATTCAGATCAACGGCGAAAAGCCGCGGGCGATTCAGGTCGTTCTCGATGCTGGCCGGCTGGCCGCGTTGAATATCTCGGCCGCTCAAGTAAAGGAAGCTCTTCAAAACCAGAACATGGAAGTGCCGGGCGGCAACGTCACCAACGGAGAATCCGAGTTTGTCCTGCGGAACATGGGACGAATCCGCAATACCAAAGATTTTGTGAGCATCATCGTTGCCGAACGCGAGGGTCGGTTTGTTCGAGTGTCCGATCTCGGAACGGTTTCAGATGACGTGGAAGAAATCCGTTCCATTGCCCGTCTCGATGGAGAACCCTGCCTTTCTTTGACCGTTCAAAAACAATCGGGATGCAACACCCTGGATGTCATCAACCTTATAAAAGGCCGGATTACCGAGTTGCAGAAAAGTTTTCCGTCCGACCTAAAGATCGTGTATATCCGCGATCAGTCAGAGTTCATCAAGGCTTCTATGCATGAACTCAGTCTGCACTTGGTTATGGGCTCCTTGCTGGCTGCGCTGGTGGTTCTGTTGTTCATGCGGAACCTGGTTTCGACGTTCATTGCCGCTCTGGCGATCCCGATTTCCCTGATTTCAACCTTTGTGTTCATGAAACTTATGGGTTTTACCCTGAATAACATGACCATGCTTGGTATGACCCTTGCCGTCGGGATTGTCATTGATGATGCGATAGTCGTACTGGAAAATATTTTCCGCCACATTGAGGAACTTGGTTCCGATTCGATGACCGCGGCTCGTGAGGCGACCTCGGAAATAGCAATGGCGGTCATGGCAACCAGTCTTTCTCTTGCCGTCATTTTCGTGCCGATCGTCTTCATTTCGGGCATCATCGGCAATCTGCTCAGCAACTTCGGTTTGACGATTGCCTTCTCGATTCTCGTTTCAATTTTTGTATCGTTTACTCTCACTCCGATGCTGTGTTCACAACTGTTTCATTTCAAAATTGCCCGCGGTCATGGCGGAAGCAAGGATTCGGGTCTATTCCTTTTGCTGGACAAGGTGTATGGAAGCCTCCTGCGCTTTTCCATGCGTCGACGCTGGGTGATTATGCTGATTGCCGGTCTTTGTCTCGCATCGGTTGTTCCTCTTTACCGAATGAGTAGAGCCGATTTCCTTCCCGCGGACGATGCAGGCGAATATCAGATCAGTTTCCGAACTCCAGAAGGAACTGCCTTGAAAGGGACTGAAAAGGTTCTGTTGGAAATCGAAGGAAAAATCGGCAAACTGAAGGGAATCCAGCACATCTACAGCCAGGTTGGCGGAGGCGGCGGGTCTTCCGCAGTGAATGAGGGCTCATTGTTTGTGCAATTGGTTGATCTTTCGAAGCGGAAGTTTTCCCAATTTGATTCGATCGGCGAAGCTCGGAAAATTATGAAGGATTATCAGAAGTATCAGCCTTCCGTTCAGAACGGGGGGGTTCAGGTTATGGGCGGCGGCCGTGCCGATCTGCAATTCTTTGTTCGTGGCCCTGACCTTGAGAAACTCAAGAGTTATACGGATGCGATCGTTCAGGATTTACGCAAGAATCCGATTTTTGGAAACGTGAACTCTTCGTTTATCGATCGCAAGCCTGAGATTCACGTGGTAGCGGATCGTGACCGTGCTTTTCAAGCCGGAATTCGAGTCGATACCGTGTTCATGGCTTTGAAAACTTTGATCGGTGGACAGGACCAGATCAGTCAGTTCCTGGAAGGTGATGAACAATACGAAGTCCGGGTGCGCCTCAAGCCTGAAGACCGGCAGGATGTTCGTTCGATTTCGAGTTTGCTGCTCCCGACGGGCAGCGGTGGTCCCGTACGATTGGATTCTTTAGCCTCCATCACCCAGGGGTTTGGGCCGGCCCAGATCAGTCGCCAGGATCGTCAGCGCAGTATTTCCGTGAGCGGAACCCTGGGCAAAGATCGCGGCCTCGGGGAAGCCAATGATTACATTGTGAAAATGATCCGGGGAATGAATCTTCCCATCGAGTATTCCTTTGGGTTCAGCGGGAAAGCGAAAGAGATGGAGAGAACCTACGCCGGCTATCTGAAAGCATTTTCCATGAGCGCCATCTTCATGTATTTGATTCTGGCGTCCCAGTTCGAAAGCTTTCTTCACCCATTGACGATCATGCTCTCGTTGCCTCTGTCGATCCCCTTTGCCTTGTTGACGCTTCTTCTTGCCAATGGAACGCTGAACGTCTATTCCGGGCTTGGGGTATTCATGCTGTTTGGAATTGTGAAAAAAAATGCGATCCTGCAGATCGACTACACCAATACGTTGCGCGAGCGGGGAATTGAGCGAGACAAAGCCGTCTTGGATGCCAATCGTGCAAGGTTGCGGCCGATTCTCATGACCACGATCACGCTGGTGGCGGGAATGCTGCCTATGGCATTGGGAACCGGACCCGGCGCGGCAACGCGTGCCTCCATGGCCATTGTCATCATCGGCGGCCAGAGCTTGTGTTTGCTGATTACGTTGCTTGTAACTCCCGTCGCTTACACTCTCTTTGATGATATTTTGTCATGGATTCGATCGCGCATGCCCCATCCGGAATCATGAATTTTGAATTCGTTGAATGAACAATGAAAAAACCTCCGGAGCAGCTTGACCCCGGAGGTTTATAATTAAATCTGCGTTCTTATTCGAAAATAATCTATCGCGTCAGTCACGAAGCATCATTCTAGGGGTTCACCTTCTTCTACCGGTTTAACCGATTTAATTCGTCCCATTTTTACCAAAAGCGCATAGGGATCGACCTTGTGAATCTGGATATACTCTTTGCGACTCATCACATTTCCGTCGCCGTCGATATATCTCCATGCGTTCGGACTTTTTTCGAGACCCGGGGGAATTTTATAACCGGACGGGGTCTTAGCATTCGGGCTGCTGGGTAAACTGGGATGCCACTCGCCGTCTGCGTATTGAACTTCCGAGGCGTTCAAGGAAGAATCATCCATGCTGCGATAGCCGCCGATTTTGAAGCTGCTGACGGGTTTTCCGTCTTTAAAGGTAATTCTGCCCATCTTTCTCAATTCATCGTAGGGATCGATTCCGTGGAGCTTTTTGTACGCATCCCGACTCATTTTCTTGCCGATGCCGTCAACATAGGTCCATAGATCTGGATTGTCCTCTTGTCCATTGGGAATGATGAACCCGTTGGGAATTTGGGCATTGGCGGAAGATTTGCTGATTGAGGGAGGAGGTTCGGTAACGTTAACCGTAAGACTGAATTTCTTTTCGGGGGGAAGTGTTTCCGCCCATGGCCGCTGATAAATAAATTTAATCGAAGATTTCCCGGCGCCTTTTCCCTTAAAAATATAGGTTACGGTAGTGCCTTCGCCGACAGCGGGGGTTACCGGTTTGTCGTAAACCGTTTCCAGATCCTCAAGAACTGAAGGTTCGAATCCCTGCATTAACCATTTGTAACCGGTGGAAGGATTTTCCACTAGATTGATAAAGAGTTTCTGGCCAACCTTCAGTGAAATCGTCTTCCCGTTGGCGCTTTCGTTAACTTTTATGTCTCCGCCTTTGCCGCCGGCGAGAGCGAGACCCGGAATTCCCAAAAGAACGACCAAAAACAGACACAATACTTTTCTCATCGTAATCGCGATCTCCTTTAATTTAAAATGTCATCAGGGAAAAAATCAATGTGTTCGACTTTTTTCCTCCCTTCATGAAATTCTGTCTCAATTTTCACCGCCGTTATTCAGCGGAATAAACAAACCCATATCATAGAAGCTAAACGAGAAAAAAGGGGTTTCCGTTGAAATTTCATATCGAATCGATTGATTTGAAATCATTATAATTGTACTTCATGTTTTTTCGCCGCAATGATTTTACCGCAAGACGAAATTCTGATAAACTGCCTCGAACTTAAATTGGATACCATGTTTTTTTTTGATTGCTGTGAAAATTGACGCAAATTCGTGAGGTTGGTATGTTTAAGAAGTTTTGCGCATTCTTTTCTCTCTTTGGAATAATATCTATTTTTGGCGTCGTGGTATGGATCACAACCAATCCCGCTAAATTCCAGGAATTGGAGAATTTCATTCCGGCGTATCGCATGCACGCCATTGCCGTTGCCTGTGTTTTTTTTCTGACGAATATCGTTGCTTCCATGTCGGTGCTTTTCGGCGGACAAACGGAGCCTGCATTAGGACCGGTTGTTGAGAAAAATGAAACATCGAAGGAAGAAAAAACGATCATTCCGGAACGGTCTGTTGATGAAGTCGATTTTGAAAAGCCTGTCGTAGCCTCGACAAAACCGATCGAAGAGCCTCAAATTTCCGACAAGGCGCCGGTTGTCGAAAAGCCGGGAAATAAGCCCATTGCCGCCGAAATCCCGGTGCTTCCATCGACATCCGTCGTTGCCGTGCCTGCACAAGATGTGCCGATGAGCGTCGAGCGCCCGAATGGCGCGCTTTCAGAGGGTACACCCCGGAATGAAGCTCCGGCGGCCGCATACCAGATTCTCTACCTTTTCCAGAAAGAAGGCCGGCTTTTGGATTTCCTCATGGAAGAAATATCCGAACATGATGATGAAACACTTGGCGGCGCCATTCGCCCGATTCACGAGGGTTGTCGTAGAATTCTCAAGGAACGACTGGTCATCGAGCCGGTGTTGAACGAAACCGAAGGCAATGAAATCAAGCTTGGTGATAAGGTCGACCCCAATGCCGTAAAATTGACCGGAAATGTTCCGATAGCGGGTCCATACGCAGGCATCCTTGTTCATAAAGGATGGAAACTAAAAGAATGTCGCTTACCCGATCTCGTTTCGGGCTGGTCGGGCAAAGTAATCGCTCCGGCCGAAGTCGAGATTTCCTTAGAGCCTGTTAGAAAATAACCATTACAAATAGTTGTTTTCTTACAGGCTCTTATGGCCGGTCGATTAACGAAATTTGTTACAGTTATTTATTAACAAGGCCTAAGGAGGATTTCGCCATGAGCCAACCAAAAAATATAGTCGGAATTGATTTGGGAACGACGAACATCGTCGTCACAACATCATCATTGAGCGCTGTTGAAGATGAAATACCCAACATCGAAATATTTCCGATATTACAGGAATTCGCTCAAGGTTCCACTGAAGAGCGCGAAATTTTGCCGTCTTTTCTTTTTGAGCGTTTACAGGAAAAGCATGTTTTGCCCTGGAAAAGGGAATGCCCTTTCATAGTCGGTGAATTTGCCCGCGAGCGCGGTTCGGAAATTCCGGGAAGATTGATCAATTCTGCAAAATCATGGCTGTGCAATCCCCGCATCAACCGAAGAGATCCGATTTTGCCGTGGAATGCGCAACCCAACGTTCGAAAAATTTCCCCGCTCGACGCCATTTCGGAATTTTTGACGCACGTCCGTATGGCATGGAACAACGGTCGCAAACACAAACTGGAAGATCAGATCGTGATCGTCACAATTCCGGCGTCGTTCGACGCCGCGGCGCGCGATTTGACCGTAGAAGCCGCGAAAATAGCGGGATTGTCGGAAGTCACTCTTCTCGAGGAACCTCAGGCGGCTTTCTACTCCTGGATCGCCCAGACACAGGCGCCTTGGCGCGAACAGGTGAAAAAGGGCGAAACCGTGTTGGTTGTCGACGTCGGCGGCGGGACGACTGATTTTAGCTTGATAGAGATTTCCGAGGAGAAAGGAGATCTTGTTTTGGAGCGGGTTGCCGTGGGTAACCACATACTTCTGGGCGGCGACAACATGGATCTCACTTTGGCGTTTCACGCCAAGCGGAAACTCGAAGCGGTGAAAAAGAAGATCGACACTTGGCAAACCTTGGTATTAAGCCACGCATGTCGGAAAGCCAAGGAAAATTTGTTGAACAATCCGGAACTGAAGTCCGAGCAGGTCGTCATATCCGGCCGCGGCAGCAGCGTGATCGGCGGCGCCGTTAAGACCGTTCTGGAGCGTGAGGAAATTGAAAACATCCTTGTCGACGGTTTTTTCCCGCATTGCAAAATAGACGACGATCCCCGTGAAGATCCCTCCTCGGGATTTAAGGAACTTAATTTGTCCTATGCGGCCGATGCAGCCGTAACACGGCACTTGGCCAACTTCTTGCGGAATCAGGCCGGTAAAAAAGATTACCGCTTTCCGCAGGCGATTCTTTTCAACGGCGGAGTTTTTCAGGCGCATCGCTTCCAAGATCGACTGGTGGAAGTAATCAATTCTTGGCTCAAGGACAACGACAAACCCGATATTCGCGTTTTGAAAGGTGTCGATCTTCAAAGAGCGGTAGCGACGGGCGCGGCTTACTTTGGGCTGGCCAAGCAGGGAAAGGGTATCCGCATCCGTGGCGGCGTTTCCCAATCATATTATCTGGGAATCGAATCGGCTCTTCCCGCGGTTCCGGGAATGAAACCACCGTTGAAAGCTCTTTGCACGGCGCAAATGGGCATGGAAGAAGGCACAAGTCTTGAAATTCCGCACCATTCATTCGGACTCGTGGTTGGAAAGCCCGTGGAATTCAAATTCTTCAAGTCGAATTGCCGGCGTGACGACAAAGTCGGGCAATTGATCGATGAAATGAATGATGGTTTCGAGGAAACCAGCGGATTAACCGTTAACTTACCCGCGATCGACGGAACAGCACCCGGCTCGATCGTTGATGTCGGCCTCCAAGTTGGAATTACTGAAATCGGAACGCTCGAAATATGGTGCTTGGAAAAATCAGGTAAAAATAAATGGAAGCTGGAGTTCAATGTCAGGGAGGCCATCAAATAGACATCAATCCGTCGATGAATCCGTAATGATATTCTCGGAATGAAAGAGCCGAATTCCTTTCGTTATATAATCGGGATTGATCTTGGAACCACGCAATGCGCGATGTTCTACATCGATCTTGAAGAGCGCGATGCCGGTATCAGACATTTCTCTATTCCTCAATTGGTTGCATCGGGGCAGGTGGAAGCAAAACCTACGTTGGCATCGGCGCTGTATTTTCCGGAATCCGATTTGAACCTGAATCCTCCCGCGTGGATCGATCGCGAAAGACCTGTTGTCGGACATTTTGCCCGAGAACTGGGTTTCAGCCTTCCGTCTCGTCTTGTACACAGCGCGAAGTCATGGCTTTGTCATCCGAGACTGCACGGGAAATCGGCTTTTCTCCCATGGCAAAGCGATACCGTGACGAACAAGCTTTCTCCGGTACAAGCATCTCAGTATATTCTCGAACATCTTGCCCGTGCTTGGGACATCGACATCGGAGGGAAAAAAGGCAATCACCTTTTTGCTCGACAGAAAATCGTCGTTACGGTTCCCGCTTCGTTCGATCCGGTAGCCAAGAATTTTACGCTTGAGGCTATTTCCAATGCGGGCATATCTGATTTCAGCCTTCTCGAAGAACCGCAGGCGGCTTTTTACGATTACCTGTATCGAAATCCGAAAAATTTCAGCAAAGATCTGACGGATATCAAGACCGTCTTAGTCGTAGATATCGGCGGCGGAACCACGGATTTCAGCCTTATAGGCGTGGAACGCCATGGCGGTTCCGAGTTGCCGACTTTCAACCGCATTGCCGTAGGATCTCATTTGTTGATAGGCGGCGACAACCTTGATCTTGCTCTTGCCCGGTATGTCGAAAACCTGCTCAAACATAAAGGGAAAAAGCTGATCGCGAAACAGTGGCTGGCTCTGCTTAATCAATGTCGCGATGCGAAAGAAAACGCGCTTGCCGATTTTTCCGAAGGCAAAGTCAAGTTTGTGCTTCCGGGCGCCGGTAGTCGTGTGATCTCGCAAACGCTTACGGAGGAAATCGAAAAGAAAAAGATCCGGGAAATATTGGTTGAGGGATATTTCCCGTCGATCACCACCGAAGAGCGCCCAGAAGAAGAGGCGGCGCTGGGAATCTCGGAGGCCGGCCTTCCCTATACACGAGATCCGGCCATCACCAAACACCTCGCAGCCTTTATCGGAGAAAACGGAGCTTTTCCCGACGCCGTATTGTTTAACGGCGGAACCTTGATTTCAAGGTCTCTTCGCGAACGTTTGCTTGAAAATCTGAGTCATTGGAATGAAGGCCGAACTCCGCTTGTTATCGAGAATCCGAATCCGACATTGGCGGTTGCTTGCGGTGCGGTATATTTCGGAATGACCGGACTCGGCCTCGGAAGCGCAATAAAAAGCGGGAATCCTCTTTCCATATACCTTGGCGTGGGCACCGACGACTCTTCCACTCCTGACCGGCATATTCCTGAGAGATTGATGTGCCTTCTTCCCAAAGATTCGGAATGCGAACGAGAATATGAAGTCGAGGGAAAGACATTCGGTATCGACACGGGGCAAACCGCGGCATTTTACCTGTATTACACGCATTTGCCTCCAAAGGGCGATTCATTAGGCGCGTTCTTCAAATATAATTCGAAACGCTATTTTCCTTTGCCGCCGTTGAAACTCGAAGCCAAGGGAAAACCGAAATCGGAGATTAAGCAGGTTAGATTGCGGGTTGTTCTAAAGGAAACCGGCTATCTTCAAATATTCTGTCACGGATATAACGAAGATTATTTTCGCGAGCTGTCGTTCGATGTTTCCCAAAAAGATGGAATCGAGACGGATAATCAACCGGAAGTTAAAAAGCCCATTTTGAACAAACGGCAAATCACGCGTTTAAGAAAATGGCTTGACGGATTGGCGAATGAAAACTTGGACAAGTCCAAGTTCGGCATGGTTTTCAAGGACCTTGAGGAACTCACGGAATTGCCCAGGGAAAAGTGGGAATTACCGTTGTTGCGGGCCTTATTCGATTTGCTGATCGACGAAAAGCGCTTTGATGACACGGAAGAAAGCTTGATTGCGTGGTTGCGTTTAACCGGTTATTGTCTTCGTCCCGGTTTCGGCGAGAAGTTCGACGATAATCGTGTTGAATTGTTGCGGTTGCGCTTGGAACGCGGTTTTTCGTATTCCCAATCGGCTTTTTGGTCGGAGGTTTGGCTTTTATGGAAGCGCATCGCTCCTGGGTTATCGGAAAAGGAACAAAATATCCTCCAAACAAAAATCGAGCATCTTTTATTTCCGCCCAAAAGACCTGAAAAGAACGCCCGTCATATCGACCAGCACGAGAAAAATCACATCTGGAGATTGATGGGACATCTTGAACGCCTACCTCGACAAGAAAAAGAACGCCTAGGATGGTGGATACTAAAAGCTCCGGCTACTTTCGGAAAGGATTTCGTCGCTCTCTATGCTTTGGGAAGGCTGGGGTCGCGCAATCTTTCCTATGCTTCTCCGACCAATTTGGTATCGCAGGCTGTCGCCAACGAGTGGACCGAAGCTCTCTTACGCCGCTTATCATCGGGATCGTCTTATTTATTCTGGGCTTTACGCGAATTGGGTCGCAAAACCGGCGATCGCTTAGTTCAAATCGATGATACATTAAGACGGCGAATCATTGATGTAATGAAAAAAGAAAATCGCAAGAAAAGCTTCATGACACCGCTCATCGAAATCGTCACATTGCAAAACGATGATTTTGCGGAGTATTGCGGGGAAAGTTTGCCTTCCGGATTTGTTTGGGTTAAAGAAGAAACGCCTTCTTCTTCAACATCCTCTGCAAATGCATCACCATCGACAGCTTAATTCCCCGTCGGCATTAATGATAGCTGCAAAATGAAAGCCGGTTTTCGGGTAGGGCGGATTAGGCGCTGGCGCCGTAATCCGCCAAGCTTGAGGAGTTTTTCGAAAGGCAGGATTCAATAATGATTCCATGCATGGCTGAACTTGCCTTCCGAACAGGGCAATTGCATGAAAATTTCTGTAGGGCGGATTAGGCGCACTTTCGCCGTAATCCGCCGGGTCGGCTACCGTGATTACAAGAGGGTCATTTTTAGTGCGTTTGCCCTGCCCTTCCGAACCTTCATGGACTATCGAAGTCTAATATGGTATCATTCATCCGACCGAGAATGAAATTTTAACATTGTGGAGAAAAAAATGACGATTACGCCCACTCATCCGCAAGCAGGCAGCGGATTTCCTAAATGCTTTGGGACCGATTATTATGGAAAGTGGAACACAACTGGGATGACGTACGAATCCATGAAAATCGACAGACCGGATCAACAGGAAAAATGTCATGATTGTCCTTCGTTTGATCGCTGCTACCATGTAAACGTAATCAGGTTGGCTCGGATCAAGCGCTAAATCTAAATTTCTATTCCGTTGTCTCCGCCAAGTCCCAAGTTTTGGAGGAAACATGAGGGCATACGATGTAATTAAACGAAAACGCGACGGCGAAAAGTTAACCCAGGAAGAAATTCAGTTCATCATTAACGGCTTTGTTCGGGGAAATCTTCCCGATTATCAAATGTCGGCTTTTTTGATGGCGGTTTTCCTTAAAGACATGGATGAGGAAGAGACCTTCTGGTTGACCGATACCATGCGGTTGAGCGGTGATCTGATCGATCTTAAGGGCATAACGGGAACTACCGTAGACAAACATTCCACCGGTGGTGTCGGCGATAAAACAAGCCTTGTCCTTGGCCCGCTTCTGGCTGCTCTTGGCTTGCGGGTGGCGAAACTGTCCGGACGGGGTTTGGGGCATACGGGCGGCACTATCGATAAACTGGAGGCGATAAAAGGCTTTTCGTGTGATTTGTCGGCAAAGAATTTTGTTGAAGCCGTGAATCAAGTCGGAGTAGCCATCATTGGTCAAACCGGAAACCTGGTTCCGGCCGACAAGAAAATTTATGCTCTGCGTGATGTTACCGCCACCATTGATTCAATTCCGTTGATAGCGGCTTCGATCATGTCGAAAAAACTTGCTGTTGCCAATAAAGTTCTGCTTCTCGATGTCAAAGTGGGAAGCGGCGCATTCATGAAAAAGCTCTCTCAAGCCAAAAAATTGGCTGAATTGATGGTGCGCATCGGCCAACAAGCAGGTCGCAAAGTAGTCGCCGTCTTATCCAACATGGATGAGCCCCTTGGGGTCATGATCGGAAATGCTCTCGAAGTCAGGGAAGCTATTGATACGTTGAAAGGAAGAGGCCCTGCCGACTTCACCCAACTTGTAAAAACTTTGGCGTTGCAAGCTTTGCTGATCACCGAAGACAAGGAAGTTACCAAACAGATTGCGAGTTCGAGGATAGAAGAAGCTATTACCTCGGGAAAAGCCTTTGAGAAGTTCGTGCAAATGGTTAAAGCTCAAGGTGGTGACGTGAAGATGGTTGAAAATCCCTCACTTCTGCCGACCGCCAAGGAAATCATTCCTTTGAGAACGGAAACATCCGGATATATCTCGCGAATCGATTGCGAAGAAGTCGGTCTTTCAGCCATGATGCTCGGAGCAGGGCGAGAAACCAAGGAATCGGTAATCGACATGTCGGTCGGTCTGGAGCTGTTGAAGCATGTCGGAGACAAAGTGGAAAAAGGCGGTATCTTGGCAAACCTTCATGTCAATCCCGCCAAGGACAATACCAAGGCGATTGACCGTCTCATGACTGCGTTCCATATCACTGCCAAGAAGGTTAAGCATCTTCCGTTGGTGATAGAAATCGTTTCGTGAATCAAGATAAACCGACCGATCTTACGGAGAGCGAACTACTTCGAAGGGTTTTCGAAGATCAGGAAACTAGCTTGTTGGGTCGTTATGCCTGTCTTTCTCGAAACAGCAAGGGTCGGATGGTTTCCGAAAACGACTGTTACATCCGCACTTGTTTCCAAAGAGATACGGATCGAATAACTCACAGTGAAGCATTTCGTCGGCTGAAACATAAAACTCAAGTATTTCTATCGCCTACCAACGACCATTTTCGAACGCGATTAACCCACACGCTAGAGGTTGTCGGCATCGCCAGATGCATTGCCCGCTGTCTTCGTTTGAATGAAAATCTGGCGGAAGCCATCGGACTGGGTCACGATCTCGGACACACGCCGTTCGGACATGCTGGCGAAGAGGTTTTGAATGAGATAAGCGAAACCGGTTTTCATCATGCCGCCCACAGCGTTCGAGTCGTTACGAAGCTCGAAAAGGGTGGTGCGGGATTAAATCTAACAATGGAAGTTATCGATGGTATAGCGAAACACAGCAAAGGTCGAAAAGGCGCGATATCGGTAACCGAAGGTCCGGATGCGCCATTGACGCTTGAAGCCGCGATCGTAAGGATTGCCGACCTGATAGCTTATATCAACCATGATATAGATGATGCCGTAAGGGCGGGAATAATTGAAATAGGTGATTTGCCTCGAGAAGCTGTCGATTTGCTTGGCTCGCGACATTCACAGCGGATTCACAACATGGTGAAGGATATAGTTAAGTCCAGCTATGACTGCGGTTTTATTCAAATGAGCAAAGAAGTATGGGAGGCAACCGAGGTTTTGCGTGCTTTTC
>Ga0074199_1001143_pt1 | contig 26872 bp, 19 predicted proteins | sample EPASupsiteSAE347_FD_64528 | JGI IMG/M metagenome (GOLD analysis project Ga0074199, IMG submission 64528) | Bioremediated contaminated groundwater from EPA Superfund site, New Mexico - Sample SAE3-47 | ecosystem: Environmental > Aquatic > Deep subsurface > Groundwater > Contaminated ... | reverse complement strand
CAAGCTTTTGACCAGACCCCGAATGCAGAAATGGCCGGACAGTTAAACTTTTCCTATGTCGAAATTGAACGAATTTTCCTGGAAAGTGATGTAATCTCCTTGCATTGTCCGCTCACACCGAAGACCCACCACCTGATCAATCCGGAAACTATAGCCATGATGAAATCTGGCGTGATGATCATCAACACAGGAAGGGGGCAGTTGGTTGACACGCAGGCGCTGATTGAAGGCTTGAAGAAAAAGAAAATTGGCGCCGCTGGTCTCGACGTGTACGAAGAGGAAAGCGAGTTTTTCTTTGAAGATTTTTCCCATTCGTTTATCCCTGATGATATTCTTGCCCGGCTTCTGACTTTCAATAACGTGCTGGTGACATCCCACCAGGGCTTTTTCACCACCGAGGCGATGACCAGCATTGCCCGGGTCACCTTGAAAAACCTCCAGGACTTTTTCGACGGGAAGGAATTGCCCAACGAAATTTGCTACCACTGTGAAAACCAGGTGTGTGCAAAGAAAACCAAAGGGCGGTGTTTTTGACCTGGAATCTCAGAATGCATCGTGTTTAAAGGGCGCCTGACCACTTTCCAGTAACCATGGGATGCAGTGCGCAGTGATTGGGGAAATATCCGGAGTAAGGCAATTTGCCAGCCAATCTTTCATTGGTCGACCTGGAACCTGAAAATTTTCCAGGTTGAACTACATGAATGTGAAAAATTGCCATCCAACGGGGTTCAAATCCTCTATGCGATGGACAATGTTGTGAGAAATGCCATGACCTGGCGTTTGATAATTCGGCGTGAAGCAACAGAGGAGGACCTTGAGGAAAATCATTATCTTGAAGAGAAAGGGGAAACTCTTTGGGAGACATCTTGGGAAATAATCCATTGCCCCTTTTGTGGAAAGAATTTACTTGAAAAAAAAGACAGAATTTACGAGGATCACGGGAAATTCAGCCACAATGAATTGATTCCCATCGAATGCGACGATAAGCGATTCCGCTTTTCAGGGACTTAACCCTTTTTGAAAAGTTCAACATTGAGTAGGCAAAAACCAGTCTTAATAGATCAGAAGCAGATTTAACCTCCCTTTTTCGAATGATTGCCTTTTCTGCTTGTGCAGTCTTTTCAAGATTCGAAGGCAACCGAGCCGGCAAAGAATTCCAATTATTTTCGACAGATTTTTTTGAACGCATTGAGAATATAAGGGGGTAAATAAACCGGAAGTACAAGCCCGAGCCGAACAATTTTATACAAATTTATCGAAAGGCTTTCTTTGCACAAACAAAACTCTGTATTTAAGCCGGTTCTGGGCTTGTGTTAGCGCATATGCCCACCTCCCCCACAATCGGCTCCGGTAATGATTTCATCAATTTCATGCAATTGCCCTGTCGATTTTCGCATTCTTGTGACCGACGATCGTTCGTATGGTATAATTATTTTATATCGTTCGAGACATCCGTTCAATCATTAGGATTGATTGCCGGTTATATTATAGAGTATAGATTATCTCCGTGAGACTCTCCAAGGATCGAATCAACAAACAGCGATTCATGACCGTGGGGTATGGTTTGATAAGACCCGAAAAAAAAGGGTTTACATTGGTTGAAACCATAATCGGTTCGATTATTCTGGTTTTTCTGCTGATTGGTTGTTTCCAATTATTTCGAACATTTACAGGAAAGAAATTCTCGAATATTTCGGCTCGACTCACGTTGCAAATGGAAGCAAGACGTGCATTGGTCAACATTTACATGCAGGCACAAGAAGGCATCGAAATTCTGAAACCCGACCCCGGAAGCACTCTGCCGTTTTTGGTTCTACGCGATCTGGTCAACGATATTCATTTTTTCTTTCTGCAAAAAGACAAAATCGCTTCGGAAAAAGAAAAATCCGACATGTTCAGACTTTATTCCGTTGTATACGACATTCAAAAGAATACCTGTTCGACTCCCCACGAAATTTTGGCCAATGTAAAAAAAATCAATTTTACGGCGCACGGATTCGGTGAAATATACATATCCGGAACTTTGCGGGAAGGCGAAGCTTCATTTTCCCTCATAAACATGATTCGGTTGCGAAACGCTTGTGCCGAGGATGTAAACTAATGACCAAAAGCGGAATCGCCATGGTCATTGTCATCATCATCATCACGATTCTATTCATATCGGTTTTCAGCATCATGCAATTAATGCGCGGAGTCGGATCTCAAATGGAATACTCGGACTCACATATTCGCGGGCTTGCCATAGCCGAATCGGGGATTCAATGGCTGATCAGCCGCCTGATGGCGCATCCCTGGGAAGAACGGTGGTTCAGAGAGGCACCTGATTATCATAATGAATCAATCAAGCTGGACGGCGGAGGATTCGTATACATCATCCAGGACACCACCGATATACCAATGTCGGCCGACATCTGGATCCGCGGAGAATATAAGAATACGAAAAGACTGATCTTCTACCGGGTTAAATACGAAGATCTTCTTTTCAAAGGTTTAACCAACCCGACGCATGATTTTACCGCTACGCTTGAAGATCAGAACCCGCAAACGTTGACCGGCGGTTCAATGGACGATCTTGTCATGCAAGTTAATCAAAAAATCGATAAAAAGCGCAAAACCGGCGGTTATGCGGCAAGTGCCTGGGATCGAATGGCCGACCAGGTAAATCCGCTCTTGATTTTACGGCAATTGAACGCAAATTTATCGGGTGAAATTCAAGAAAAAAGCAGGTCCGACGATGGGGAATTCACCGACGTGGCCCGGCGATCAAAAGACAAACCTCCGGCCGGTGGGAAAAGCACGATTAAAAACTACGACCAGATTAAGATCATTGACTGGATAAACAAGCAAGGCTTTGACGGCGAAATGGCGGCTTATTTGGCTGCTGTAGCACGGTCCAATTTCAAGAAAATAGATGACTTGGTGAAAAAAGAAAAATATCTCGAAGCTGAACAAGTCTTGAAAAAGCTGCTGAATTATCTTTACACTACGGCTGCTAGTGTAAACAGCAATCTGCTAATGGCTAATGCGCGATATCGTCAAGCTCTGGACCTGTTGGAAAAGGAGGCCAGAGCCGGCAATTGGACGCAAAGCCGGTATGATCAGCGAAAAAGCGAGTTATACCAGGCATATCTGGCTGAAAGAACAACAATCATCAAATCCTCCGAAGCTCCATCAGGGTAATAATTTCAGATTATATGAATATCGTCTTGAATGTTATGCAAAGAAAACTTATATCACGCACTCGAAAGGTGCGAAATCCCGCCAGATCGGGATTAACGCTTCTGGAAATAATGATGGCTTTTGCATTGCTCGTTTTTTCATTCACGGTTCTGATAACGACGTTCTACGGAGCAGGAAGGGAAACTCCTTTTACATCGGAGCATTTTACCGCGATGTTCCTCGCTCAAAAAGTTATCGAAGACATTAATGGAAGAGTGCAAGACAACCCTCATTTTTTCACCGAACTGATCAGGGACGCCGAAGGAGAACCTCTTCCCGTCGTCAACGGCCAAAGCAAATACTTCAGGCTTTTAGAGAACACGAAGAATTTCAACCGACTTCTACCCGGCGAAGATCTCCCCATAGTAAAAGGCGATCTTTTTGCCCACTTCAAGCCGTTTAAAGTCCAAGTTTCCACTCATCTGGAAGATCCGATTACGAAACAACCTCAAAAAAACATGGTCGCGCTGAATGTAGTTGTTACATGGACATCTAAAGAAGGATTCGCCAAAGAATACAAGCTGAATCAACTTCTATACGGAACCAACGACGATCTTTTCCGGGAACCGCCAAGCACGAAGCTGACTCTTGAAGAGCAAAAAGATCTTGATCGAAATGCCGTCCTCACTTTAGCCAATCTGTTGGCTCCCCTGGTCCCAAGTCTTGCAAGCCCGACGCCGGGTAAATTCAGCATCGCGGATATAATGAACGCCACTCCGGGCGGAGACGCGCAAGCCGTTATCGAGGCGGGAAGAGTCGTTTACTTGCTGCAAAGAAACACTCTACGCGACGATAAATTCGTCGATACCATTATCCCGATTGAAGCCGAGCGGGATAAATTGAAATGGGTCGTGGAGAAACCCGAAAAAAGCATTTCCGATAAAGATAGTTGTTTGCGTTTCGTCAGCCTCCAAAAACAAATCGGAGCACTTTACGAACAAAAAGCTCTCAATCATATAAGTCACCTCTTAATGATGAGAGAGAGTCTTCCCAATATTGAAATCATCTGTAGAAATCCGCAAATTCTGGGAAAAAATCTCTCACTTTGCACTCCTTTTATCTTGGGCTGGCTTAACACCGCCAACATCGCCGCGGATCTTTCATTGCTCGATTTGAGCAGCGCCGAAAAATGTTTCCTCACCCTTGTAAATCCTCCGATTTTAGCAATTCTACCCCGGCGTAAAGAGCCTCGATTGTTTCAAAAAATTCTTGATGTACAAAAAGTTGCCGTATTGAAGGAATTGAAAGACGGAGAAGCTGATCAACTTTTGCGACAATTGCACGAGAATATAGATCTCTTCAACAAAAAGTTTTACGGACAACACCCCAACTTCACGGATTATCTTAATCAAGAGAAAATTTTAAGCTCCGATCTAAAAACAATCAGAGAGAATTATTCAGGCTTATTCGAGGTTTTCAAATTCATCGGCGGTCTTTCCGACTACATTACCGAAATGATCAAGAGCGTCCCGCGCGATTACACGAATCCCACATTTTAATGATTATCGAACCATCAAATGCCGCTTCCGTCAAACAATAACATACGCAGCCGCATTCAACAACAGCTCGACTGAGAACGTCAGGTTCATTTATCCCGGAGAACATTCATGAACAAAAGATTTCAACGAAACCATTCCGCTGAGCTATTCAGCGGGAAGAATGGCCGCCGATCCAAACCACGACATTATTTATCGACGATCAAAAGTAAAATTGGAAATCAAATATCCCGATCGAGATCATCCCGGGAACATACAACGAACATCGCGGATGACGTCGAATCCGTCATCGACAGCAATGTTTGTCTTCGCGCCGTCTTCAATACCGCCAAGGATTTCATCTTTATAAAAGATCGGTCTCATCGTTATATTCGCGTGAACCGCGGAATGGAAACATTGTTCGGTTTTAATGAAGCGGATATTCTCGGAAAATCCGATTTCGAACTATTCGGCCTCGATCATGGAATACGCATTCAAAAAATCGATCAACGCGTAATATCCGGAGAAACGACGGAAGATTTTTACTCCACGCCTATTCGCGGGAAAATAAAACACTTTCACACCGTTAAAGTTCCGTTGCAAAATTCCCACGGGGCAATAATAGGCCTGTTCGGCATCGCAAGGGATATCACGGAATTCGTTCGAATGGAGGATGCTCTTAGAGAATCCGAAGAGCGATATCGATCCATTGTTGATTGTTCCCATGCGGGTGTTCTGATTTTAAACAAAAACTTCGACGTAATTTTCGCGAATCGACAAATATGCAAAATTTCAGGGTATACGGAAAAAGAAATCGTCAAAAAGGACTTCATCAATAAGTTTGCGCCGGAATTGCACGCGATTATCGCCGACAGATCGACTCATTACGGAACAGCGTCGGCCGCGTCAAATCATGAATTTACCGTGTTCCGGCAATGCGGCGAAAAGCGACACGTTGAAATTACGACCAATTTTTTTAATGATTCCGAAGGCGATACGCTTTCACTGCTTCAAATTCTGGATGTAACTGATAAAAAGAGAGCTGAAGAAGCGTTACGAAGCAGTGAAGAAAAATATCGCACGCTCACACAAGAACTCCCCACCTATGTTTGTTCGTATCTTCCCGACAGCACGCTGACCTACGTTAATCGTTCATTTTGTGATGCTTTTGAAAAACCATCCGAAAAACTCATCGGCCGCCGATTTCTTGAATTCATTCCGGAAAAGGACAGGGAGTCTTTCCGAAAGAATTATTTATGTGTGTCAATTTCGGAACCGACAAAAACATTTGAACACGAAATCATCATCCCAAACGGCTCAATACGGTGGCAACACTGGACAAATCGAGCTTTTTTCGACAACAACGGGCGAGTGACTCATTTCGAATCGGTGGGAGAAGATATCACCGAAAGGAAGCTCATTGAGGAATCGTTGCACGAAAGCGAAGAACGATATCGAACAGCGCTTGAAGAATGCAATGACGGAGTAAGCGTCATCAAAGAAGGTAGATACTTCTTCGTTAATAAAAAACTGGTCGAAATGATGGGGTACGAAAGAAAAGAAGATTTGCTCGGAAAACCGTTCGAATCTTTTATCCATCCGGATGATTATAAAAGAATATTGGAAATCAACGAACGGTGGATTGCGGGGAAAAACGCACCGGCAAAATATGAATTCCGAGGTATTCGCAAAGACGGCGGATCGATTTTCTTCGAAATCTCCACGGCAAGCATTAATTGGGAAAAAACCGCTGTGACGTTGGGGTTTATTCGAGACATGACCGAGCAGAAGAAAATTCAAGATGCGCTGAAAGAATCCGAGAAACAACTGGCAAACATCATTGATTTTCTTCCAGACGCAACTTTTGCCATAGATCGAAAGGGAACCGTTATTTCCTGGAACCGAGCTATAGAAGAAATGACCGGGGTTTCAAAGCAAGAAATGCTTGGAAAAAGTCGTTATGCCTACGCCGTTCCTTTCTACGGAAAAGCACGACCCATTTTGATAGACCTGGTTTTCAATGATGTACGAGATATCACGGAGCTGTACGATTTTATAGAAAAGCGTGGAAATCGAGTAGTGGGTGAAACCAACTTGCTTATTTCGCCCGATAAGACTGAACGTCGGCTTTGGGGAATCGCATCCCCGTTGGTCGACTCCAACGGCACCATCGTCGGTGCCATAGAATCCATTAGGGATATTTCCTCCTTCAAGAAAATGGAAATTACTTTACGCGAAACCGAACAACGCATGGCGAATATAATCGAGTTCTTACCGGATCCGACTTTCGCCATTGATGAACATAAGAGGGTTATCGCCTGGAACCGAGCCATTGAAGAAATGACCTGTATTCCGAAGAAAGATATGCTTGGAAAAGGCCATTATGCCTACTCCATTCCTTTTTACGGGAAACCGCGACCTCTATTGATAGATCTTGTTTTCCGAGATAGAGAAGAAATCAACGAAAAATACCACGGTTTGGATAAAAAGAACGGGAAGGTCGTCGGCGAAGCCGATGTGTTCGTAGGCGCGGAAAAAAGAGAGAAACGCCTTTGGGGAGTGGCTTCACCGCTTATCAACAGTAAAGGAGCCGTTATCGGAGCCATAGAATCCATTAGAGATATTACGTCGTTCAAGGAAATGGAAAAAGCATTACGCGAAGCGGAACAACGACTGGCGGACATTATTGAGTTCATGCCCGACGCGACTTTCGCGATAGACGAGTCGGGAAAAGTCATAGCCTGGAATCGCGCCATGGAGGATATGACCGGAGTCATCAAGAAAGACATCATAGGGCAAGAGGGATTTGTTCATGGAAAAATGCTATATGGCCACGCCCGCCCTACTCTGGCTGATATGGTTTTGCATCCTAAATTCGAATTTGAAAAAGAATATACCGAGTTCGTAAGACAACCCAATCGATTGCTCGGCGAGGTCTATCTGAATCGAATTTTCGGAGGAAAAGGCGCGTATATATGGGCTATAGCATCTTCGTTATACGATAAAAGCGGTAATATTATCGGAGCCATCGAGTCCATCAGAGACATCTCTAAAAACAAGGTAAACGAAGAGAAATTGCGCTCATCTCTCGAACGTAGTCGTCATCAGCAAATCGTCGTGTCATCCATCGCCATGTCCGATTCGTCGGCATCCGGTGATGTGGAAAAATTGATAGGCGATCTCATCGAACAAGCTTCGAAAGCAATCGATGTCGAGCGGGTAAGCACTTGGCTCTTTAATGAGAGCGGCAATGAACTTCGATGCATCGATCTTTTCGAAGCATCATCCGGCAGGCATTCATCGGGAATGGTTCTTACCCGGCATGAATTCGAACCTGAATTCCGGGATTTTGAACGATCAAATTTCATTGCCACGAGCGCCCCCCTGCATGACCCAAATCTCAGCGGATACGTGGAATCATATTTCAAGCCGCTGAAAATCACCGCCCTGCTTGATGCCGTCATTCGAGGTTCGGGAAAAATATTGGGTGTTTTATGCCTTGAACATGTCGGTCAACCACATGTATGGGAACAAGATGAAATAGCCTTCGCATGTCAACTGGCCGATCACATTTCCATCGCGATTCTTAACCGCCGCCGACGAATGGATGAGAAAGCTTTGCGTCAAAGCGAAGAAAATTATCGCAGCCTGGTGGAGAATTCCACCGACATTGTTTATTCGATCAACCCCGAAGGCATTATCACTTTCATCAGCCAAAAAAGTTGTCTTTGGGGTTATACCTCCGAAGAGATAATCGGCAACCCATTCACCGATTTCGTCCATCCAGATGATGTCAATAAAATCCGCCATGAATTCCAAACCGCCATGAAAGCCGGTGTGGAATTCCCATCGACATTCCGCATGTTGACAAAAAAAGGAAATTTCAGAATTGTTGAAGATTGCGGCAATATAATACGCCAAGGCGATGAAATAATCGCGCTTCAAGGAATATTGCGCGATATAACCGACCGCAAGGAAGCCGAGGAAGCACTCAAGAGCAGCCAGGAACGTTATCAGTTATTGTTCGAAACTATGATGAACGGGTTCATTCTTATAGAAGCCGTCTTCGACGACAAAGGATATCCCGTAGATTTCAAACTGATCGAGGTAAATCCGGCTTTTGAACACCTCACGGGCTTGAACGTATCGAAAATTCTCGGCCAAACCGTCAGTGAAATAATACCGGGATTCGAAAAATATTGGATGGAAATTTATCAAAAAGTGGTCCTAACTCGTGAGCATTTCCATTTTGAGCAGTATTCCAAGACTTTCGGCAAGTTTTTTGAAATGTTCGCGTTTTCTCCAAAACAAGGCCAAGTTGCGATGCTCTTTTCCGACTCCACGCCGCGAAAAGCTATGGAATCGGCGTTGCAGGAAAGCGAGGAACGCTTTAAAACGCTGTCAAATGCGGCGCAAGAAGGTATCGTCTTGCTTAAAAACTATATCATAGCAGATTGTAACGACCAATTGCTTAAAATACTCGGCACCAAGAGCCGTTCCGCACTCATCGGAACCTCGATAATGGATTTCCTGCCGCCCAAATGGCGAACAGTATTGAAAAAGAGAGTCATCGATAAAACCGATGATCCGCTGGAAATCGAAATGATCGGGAAAAACGGGCAAAAACTATGGACCCGAATATCGATCAAGGAAACGGTTTATCAGAGAAAAATCATGCGAATGATCGTCATCCAAGACGTCACCGAACAAAAACTCGCATCAGAAAATCTCAACATCATCAACACCCAACTTCAAGCATTGGCTTCACAACTGCAATCTGTCCGGGAGGAAGAAAAAAAGCGGGTTTCACGGCAAATTCACGATGAAGTCGGACAAATTCTTACGGGTATTAAAATCGAACTCAATCGTCTGGGGATTTGGATGAAAGATCAAAGAAAAGATGTTTCAAAAAAGACGATTGCCGATAAAATTTTCGAAATTCAGCATCTCAGCGAAGAAGCTCTGGAAGCCGTAAGGCAAATCGGTCGGGAACTGAGACCGACAATTATAGATGATTTGGGATTATTCCCGGCAATCGAATGGCAATTGGGCAATTTTCAAGAACGGTCGGGAATTCCCTGCGAATTCGATAATTCGGTAAACTCGATCAATTTCTCCACGGAGATTTCCGTTTCGATCTTTCGTATTCTTCAAGAAGCGTTGACCAACATTATGCGCCATTCCAAAGCCCGGATTGCTAAAGTAAGTTTGCGTAAATCTCGAAATTACTTTATGATGGATATCATGGATGACGGGATCGGTTTTCCGAATATCGCCGTTAATTCTTCTAAATCTCTTGGAATCATTGATATGTCGGAGCGTGCCCGACAAATCGGAGGAATTTTCACCATAACCGGAAAAACCCAAAAAGGGACTTTGGTTCGTTTGAAAATTCCTCTAAAAGGGAAGAAATGTGATTAAAATCCTTATTGTGGACGATCATCCCATCGTTCGCAAAGGTATTCATGACACCATATGTGAGGAACCCGGGATGAGCGTAGCCGGGGAAGCCAGAGACGGTTTGGAAGCTCTCGAATTAATACGAAAAAAAAGCTTTGACGCGATCATTCTCGATCTTTCTCTTCCCAAATTAGGTGGCCTTCAAGTATTGGAACAGATAAAAATTTCATACCCGCAACTGCCGGTTTTAATTTTAAGCATCCACTCGGAAGAGCAATACGCGACAAGGTCTTTAAAAATGGGGGCCGCCGGTTTTCTGCCTAAAGATACCGCCCCCGATGTTCTGATCGCGGCCATCAAAAAAATCGTCGCCGGAGGAAAATTCGTTACACCTTCCCAGGCGGAAAATGTATTGTTGCAGTTCGAGCGAAACCAGACGACACCGCATGACAATCTTTCGAATAGAGAATTCATGGTATTAAAAATGATCACGGAAGGAAAATCTCAAGCTGAAATTTCCGATATACTCAATATCAGCGTAAAAACCGTGAGTACCTATCGATCGCGAATCCTTGAAAAATTGGGATTGTCCAACAACGCGGAATTAATAAAATATGGAATCGAGCATTCGCTCCTCGAAAATGTCGATTAAAGCCTTATCGGCAAATAATCGTAGGATTTATCCTACATTAACGGGTAAATTTTTTCTTAATTCGCCTTAATAATTCCTTACATCGTCTTTAGATTTCTTCGCATTCAATTATCAGTATCCGTCCGACATACTTTTCTTCAACAATCGATTATATTTACTATAGAAGAATAAATTCCATACAAAATCGATTGACCGCAAACAGAAAAAGACCTTTGAAAATCCGCCATCCCATCTCCTCATCCAAACGACTCGGTTGAAACGCCAACATATGGGAGAAAGCATAGATGGGAATTACGATTGTTCCTCTCGTAGCGATGCCGAATGGCTGCATTCTCCAAATCGAAAAGGAATGGATCATTTCTCAAGCCCAAGAAATTCGGGGGCGGATTTTGGGCGCTCTTGCAAGCTTCGATACCTTGATAATGGATCTCTGTGAAGTCAACAATCCAGACCTTTGCCTGCTTCAGATCATCATGGCATTAAAAAAATCCGTCGCGATGCAAGGGAAAACCCTTTATATCAAAAATCCGGGACCCTCGCAAAGTTTAAGGGAAATGGTTCGGACCGCCGGATTTTCACATATATCACAAGAATCCAAAACCTCCTGGCTGGACATTCCACTCTTGGAGGTTGACTTATGATACCCAGAATTCTCATTGCCGAAGATTCCGCTTGCGTTCGTCAAATGCTTTCCAACACTCTGCGGGACGAAGGTTATGAAGTCATTGAAGCCATCGACGGCAGCGATGCCATTGAAAAAGCATCGCAATCAAAGCCGAACTTCGTCATAACGGATCTCAACATGCCGAATAGCAATGGAATCGAGTTGATCCAGAGCCTAAGAAACAATCCGCTTTTTAAATACACTCCGATTCTAATTCTCACAACGGAATCCCAAGAGGCAAGAAAACAAGAAGGAAAACAAGCCGGCGCCTCCGGTTGGATCGTCAAACCGGTCAAACCCACACAATTGATCACGCTGATAAAGCGAATGCTGGGATAACATTAATGGAAAATTATTTTGAGAGCAAATCGGTTTCGTATTTGGTCAAGCGTCTTGAAAAAGAGATGCAAAGGGCGGAAACCTGCTCGGACAACGTGGTAACAAATCGTAAAATTTTTCTTCTGATTGATGCGATATTTCGAAAAAAAATGAATAAGGAAACACACGCTGATTTCGAAACAAATCCAAACCAGAAGGAATTATAAATGAACAGGAAGCCGACGAATTTATTCATCGAAGAAATCTTGGATCTGCTGTCCAAGCTGGAAACCTGTTTATTGGATCTTGAAAAGAACTTTCACGACCAAGAGTTGATCGACCAGGTCTTTCGCATCATGCATACGATAAAGGGCTCATCATCAATGTTCGGGTTCGATGATATCGCGGCTCTCGTCCATGAAATCGAAACCATCTTTGAGCGAATCCGCACCGGCAAGTTGCAAATCACGACAAGTCTCATCGGAAAAACGCTTGAGGCACGCGATCAAATCAGATGCCTGCTTTCGCCTGAGTTTGCAAAAAGCTCCTCATCCGTCGTCCAAAATGAAAAACTGATCACTGAATTTCGAGCCATGATAAGCGGTCGAACGACAAGCCCCGACATATCCGATTTGACGCAGCCTCCGATCGCATTTGAAAAATCCCGAGCAGTCTCTTCCTGGCGGATCGAATTTTTCCCATCTGAAGACATCTTTAGCACCGGAAACAATCCCATCGGGCTTTTAAAGGAACTATGCACGCTCGGTGAATGCAGGATCAAGCTCTACGACGAGGGCGTTCCCGAGATTGAAAAACTCGATCCTCATTCTTTTTATCTTGGCTGGGACATAGAACTGAACACAAGCGCGGATGAAAACACCATTCGCGACGTATTCATATTTGTACAAGATCACTGCAGTCTCAAAGTAGAACCGTACGATAAGAAAAACGGCGATGAAGGAACGAAAGCTGATATCTCGAATCATCAGGATGATGAAAGCACCTCGACAAGTGAGAGGTCGACAACCAATGATACCGCAACGATCAAAGCCGTTCCGGAAAATCATGAGCCCGGAAATGACACGGATCAGCCGATTGCGGGCTTATCGCAAACCCAAAACCAAGACGGCGCTCAAAACATCAGAGTGGCATCGGAAAAATTAGACCGATTGGTGAACTTGATCGGTGAGCTGGTCACGGCTCAGGCACGATTGAACCAGACGGCTAACCAACGGAATGACCCGGAATTGGTTTCCATCTCTCAAGAGTTGGAGCGATTAACCGGTGATTTGCGGGACAGTGCCTTAAAGATTCGTATGCTTCCCATCGGAAGCATCTTCAATCGTTTTCGCCGCGTCGCAAGAGATATTTTCGAAAAATCGGGGAAAGACGCGGAAATCGTCTTGGAGGGTGCGGAAACCGAAATAGATAAAAGCATCATAGAACGTCTGGGCGAAGCTCTGGTACATTTAATTCGAAATGCAATCGATCATGGAATAGAATCTCCCGAGAAACGACGAATAAAAAATAAAAATTGTCGCGGGATGATCTGCCTTTCGGCAAAACACTTCGGCAGATATTTTTCCGTCCGGGTTTCCGATGACGGCGCCGGATTTGATCGGCAAAAGATACGCGCCAGAGCGATGGAAAAAGGACTCATCAGGGAAGAGGAACAACTCGATGATAAAGATATCCTGCGGCTGATATGCATCCCGGGGTTCTCATCAAGAAGTGAAGCCAATACCTCATCAGGACGGGGAATGGGAATGAGCGCCGTTAGGAAGATCGTCGAAGACCTTCGCGGTTCCATTTTTCTTGAAACCGATGCGGGCACCGGAACCACTTTCTCCATTCATTTACCGCTTACGCTATCGATCATAGAAGGTCTTTTGTTGAAAATCGGCGGAATGTTGTTCGTGCTTCCTCTGGCAACCGTGGAGGAATGCATCGAACTGACTCAAAAGAACGAAAACGACACTTACAGAAAAAACGTCACGATGGTGCGGGGGAAAATCATTCCTTATATTCATCTTCGAGAACTCTTTTCCATCGAAGGACAGCCGCCTCTCATTCAACAAATAGTCATCGCTACCGTAGATCAACAAAGAGTCGGATTTGTCGTCGACCAAGTAATAGGAGAACTGCAAACCGTAATCAAGCCGTTGGGCAATATTTACCGTCACGTAAAAGGGATTTCGGGAGCAACCATTCTCGGCGACGGAACGGTCGCCCTCATTATTGATCTTTCGACTTTGGTCCAGGAAATGAGTCGTCAAGAGAAAGTAAAAGGGAGGGACTAAATCGTATGCAAAAACGTCCTCCTGCATTTTCAGCTTGCCAAACGTCTGAAAGTTTTACGAATGTTCCATCGATATCTACCCTCTCAAGCAATTCTGGTGGTCGAGAATACCCCAAAGCTCCCCGAAGAGATATCATCTTATTTCGAGCCGATAAGCGGGAAAGCCCAGGTCTTTTGCAAGCTCGCACCAGCGAATTGAGCGGGAGTCGTCAACGATAAAAAAACCCGGATTTGAAAACAACTAAGGAGAATTACCATGAAAAATGTACGATTGCTCCCCAAAATCCTGGGAATTGTTTTGCTTGCGGCGATTCTCCCACTAATCGTGACAATGATCGTCACCAGCATACAAAAAAATGCAACCGAAAAAGTAGTACTCACCGAAATGGGTGATGCGCATTACAACAGCCTTAGACAGATTGCCGTCGACGTCCATAATATGCTCGAAGCCTCAAACGATCTGATTCAGCAGGAAGTAAAAAAGAGCTTGAATGTGGCAAAAGAGACCCTCGCTCAAAGCGGCGGCGTCGAAATTGCCTCGGAATCGATGGAATGGCAGGCTACGAATCAAATTACGGGGATTTCGACTCCGATTACTCTTCCAAAGATGAAAATCGGAGGAATCAATCTCGAAGCCGTTGCGGATATTAACGCAACCGTACCAATAGTCGATAATGTCAAGAAACTCGTAGGCGGCACCTGCACTATCTTTCAACGCATGAACAAAGCGGGAGACATGCTGCGGGTCGCGACCAACGTCGTTAAGGATAATCAAAGAGCGATAGGAACATATATCGCAGCCGCCGAAGCCGACGGAAAATCGAATGCGGTTATAGCCTCCATTCTTTCAGGGAAACCTTTTTACGGCCGCGCTTTCGTGGTAAATGAATGGTATATTGCAGGTTACGAGGCCATCAAGGACTTCAAGGGCGAGATAATCGGAATGTTGTATACGGGCTTAAAGCAAGAATCGGCCGTCTCTCTTCGCCAGGCAATCATGGATACGAAGGTAGGTAAAAGCGGTTATGTTTTCGTGCTGGGCGGCAGCGGCGATCAAAAAGGCCGCTATATTATATCCGCCGAGGGGAAGCAAGATGGGAAAGATCTGTGGGAAGCCAAGGATGCCGACGGAAAACTATTCATCCAAACCATGCTTACAAATGCTCTTGTGCTTAAAAAAGGCCAGGTAAGCTACGAAAAATATCCGTGGAAAAATGCCGGAGAATCCCATGCGAGAATGAAGACTACCGCAATAACCTATTTCGAACCGTGGGACTGGGTAATCGGCGCCAGCGCTTACGATGACGACTTCATGGCGATAACTGGCGAGGTAACGTCCTCCATGAATCGTCTGATGATGGGGTCGCTATTGGGTGGAGTAATAGTTCTGCTGATCGCGCTGCTTATTGCTTATGTCGTGATATCGACGATAACCAATCTATTGGGAAATATGACGCAAACCGCGGGAAAGATCGCCGATGGAAGTACGGATTTGGCGATTGATTTCCGCTCGACCGATGAAATCGGTGAACTGGCGGAAGCCTTCAGAAAAATCATTGATGCCCTTAAAACGAAAGCCGATATCGCCGAGCGAATCGGTCAGGGTGATTTGAGCGTGTCGATTAAGGCTACATCGGCCGATGACACTCTCGGAAAAGCGATGATCTCCATGAAAGAAAACATTTTCGCCCTGGTCAGGGAAACCGATGCTCTAACCAAATCCGCGGCGGAAGGAAAATTAGCTATCCGAGCCGACGTCACGCAACACCAGGGGGACTACCGCAAAATCGTCGAAGGCATCAATAGAACCCTTGACGCGGTCATCGGGCCCTTGAACATGTCCGCCGAATATGTCGATCGAATCAGCAAAGGCGATATTCCGAAGAAAATCACGGACGATTATCAGGGCGATTTCAACGAAATCAAGATAAATATTAATGTCTTGATCGATGCGATGGTAACCATCAACAATTGCGCCAAGGAGTTGGCTCTAGGCAATCTCGCCATCGAAATCAACGAGCGATCCGCTCAAGACGAGCTTATGAGGGCATTGAAAACAATGGTCGAAAGTATGAAAGGCATTACCGAAGTAGCCAAGGAAATCGCCGAGGGAAATCTGCGCGTTGATATCAAGGAACGCTCCGCCAAAGACGATCTGTTGCTGGCTTTAAAAGCCATGGTACAAAGAGTGGGCGCGGTCGTAAATGATGTTAAGACGACATCCAACAACGTCGCCAACGGCAGCAATGAATTGTCGGCCAGCGCGGAACAACTTTCGGCCGGCGCCAACGAGCAGGCAACCGCCGCCGAAGAAGCTTCCTCCTCAATGGAAGAGATGAGCTCCAACATTCAACAAAATGCCGACAACGCTTCGCAGACCGAAAAGATCGCGCGGAAGGCGGCCGAAGACGCCAGAGACGGAGGAAAAGCCGTCGCGGAAACCGTCGCGGCAATGAATGAGATCGCTTCGAAAATCTCGATAATTGAAGAAATCGCGAGACAAACGAATCTGTTAGCTCTGAATGCCGCCATCGAAGCGGCGCGCGCCGGAGAACACGGCAAGGGATTCGCCGTCGTCGCCTCGGAAGTCCGCAAACTCGCAGAGAGAAGCCAGTTGGCCGCGGGCGAAATCCGCAACCTGTCCGTATCCAGCGTTAAGGTAGCCGGCCACGCGGGTGAAATGCTGGCCAAGATCGTTCCCGACATTCAAAAAACAGCCGAGCTGGTTCAAGAAATCAGCTCCGCCTGCAAGGAACAAACGACGGGCGCCGATCAAATCAATAAAGCCATCCAGCAGCTCGACCAAATCATTCAACAGAATGCCGGCGCATCGGAGGAATTGGCATCCACATCTGAAGAAATGACCTCACAAGCGGAGCAAATGCGTTCGGTTATCTCGTTCTTCAAAGTCGATTCGGCCGTTTCCGCGAGCACAGCAATATCCCAATATTCTCCAACGGTCAAAATTCCTGAAAAAACATCGACTTCGACGGATGACGGCAACAAAAAGAATCGCAAATTTCTCTCTAAAATCAAGAAATCTCCCCAGAAATCGGAAGGCGCCCATATCGATTTATCGGATGAAATCGGGGACAAACGAGATATCGAGTTTGAAAAATACTGAACGGCGGAATGATTTTGCGTATGATGGAACAAATAAGCACGGCGAAATGAAAGGCCCGAAATCATCGAGGAGGCATATATGGGAAGCAGCGAACAAAAAGGCGTCAGCACCTCTGTTCAGTATCTGACCTTTAAACTTGAGGATGAAGTATACGCGGTCGATGTGGCGAAAGTCAGGGAAATCCTGGACTTTCCACCCATTACGAAAGTCCCTCGAACTCCTGATTTTATGCGCGGAGTGATAAATTTGCGGGGAAGCGTAGTACCGGTCGTAGACATGAGATTGAAATTCGGCATGTCCAAAACCGAGAAGTCCGTAAATACATGCATCGTTGTTGTAGAAGTATCCTTGGAAAGCGAGAGCATCATCATTGGAGCTCTTGCGGACTCGGTCCAGGAAGTAATTGAGCTGGAACCCGAACAAATAGAACCTCCGCCAAAAATCGGATCTCGTCTGAAAGTCGAATTTCTAAAAGGCATGGGAAAAATCGGAGATCACTTCCTGTTGATTCTCGATATCGACAGGGTATTTTCCTCCGAGGAAATTTCGCTTGTACAAAACATCGGTTCCGAAGGAAAATCGCAGACTCAAAACACCTGAATTTCCCATTACTTTCTTCATGCTCTTTTGGGCCTTTGTGGTAAGACCTTGTTAATAACAACTGCAACAAATTTCGTTCATTGACCGGCCATAAGAGCCTGTAAGAAAACAACTATATTGTAATGATTATTTTCTAACAGGCTCTAAAAAGATTTTCCGTAAATTCGCCGCAGTGTCGACAAAAGCCATATTTTGATACGACTCCATACGCTGAAAGGAAGATAATACAATTGCCTGAACATGCACATATGGCAAAAACATTGAAAATTTCGGATTTTCCCGAGCTGTCGCAACGTGATTTCCTGCGGCTGAGTCAATTTATTCATGAAAAATGGGGAATCAATCTTCCGCCGATAAAAAAATTATTGCTCGAGGGTAGGCTCCGAAAACGAATTTTGCAACTGCGGATGAAATCGTTCAAGGAATATTGCGAGTATTTGTTCTCGCCCGATGGGTCGGCGAATGAATACTCCCAATTGATCGATCTTGTTACGACAAATAAAACGGAATTTTTCAGGGAGAAGGATCATTTTGATTATCTTGTTGAATTCGCGTTGCCGACGTTCAGAGGGAAACGTCTCTGGCGACAAATCGGACCCCTTCAGATTTGGTGCGCCGGTTGTTCATCCGGCGAGGAACCCTACACGCTGGCTATGATTTTAAGCGAGTTCACCGCCGCATCCCCCGACTTTTCGTTTTCCATTCTTGCCTCAGACATCTCTTCCAAGGTGCTCTCAGTCGCTAAATCGGGAATCTACGACGAATCCCGCACATGTGGCATTCCGCTGGAATACAAGGAAAAATATCTACTGCGAAGCAAAGACAGATCCTTGCAGGTCGTTCGTTTTATTCCGGCAATTCGCTCCAAAATCAAATTCGAGAGAGTCAATCTGATGGAAATGAATGCCAGTATTCGACAGATTTTCCATATTATCTTCTGTCGAAATGTCATCATTTACTTCGATAAAGCCAATCAGGAAAAAGTTCTAAAAAAATATTACGACTATTTGGCGCCCGGCGGCTATCTTTTCTTGGGGCATTCGGAAACGTTGACCGGTTTGAAGATTCCTTTCATCCCGGTCGCTCCCACCGTTTATCGCAAACCCGGCGAGTAAATTTACACATTGAGGTTGATCGAGATGAAATCACCGGTTCGCGTTCTGATCGTGGATGATTCAGCCGTCATCAGACAAGCTCTGACCGATGTATTGTCCAGCGATGCGGCTATTTCTGTAATGGGTACCGCCTCCGACCCGTTTATCGCGGTTCAAAAAGTTCAAAAGGAAATTCCTGATGTCATAATGCTCGACATCGAAATGCCGCGCATGGACGGTTTGACATTCCTTCAAAAAATCATGACGCAGCATCCCATTCCGGTCGTTATTTGTTCCAGCCTGGTAGGCAACGGATGTGAAACATCCATCAAGGCTCTGGAATACGGAGCAGTCGAAATCATCAGTAAACCAAAACTGGGTACCAAAATATTTCTTGAAGAGTCAAAAGTGCAAATCTGCGATATCGTAAAAGCCGCCGCCGGAATACATCCACAAAAAATTCATCGCCTACAGGTTTCTCAAAAACTTACCGCGGATGTGGTTATAGCAAAACCAAGCAACTCAGCCATGATGCGCACGACGGAAAAAGTGATCGCCGTAGGCGCTTCCACGGGGGGAACAGAAGCCATCCGAGTATTTCTGCAAGGCTTACCGTTGGATGCTCCCGCCGTCGTAATAGTTCAACATATGCCTGAGAATTTTACGGCTTCATTTGCCAAGCGTCTGGACAGCCTTTGTCGGGTTTCCGTAAAAGAGGCCGAAAACGGAGATACGTTGATGCGAGGTCATGCCCTGATCGCCCCGGGGAACAAACATCTCCTGATAAAACGAAGCGGAGCACGGTATTACGTAGAAGTCAGAGAGGGCCCCCTGGTTTCCAGACATCGCCCGTCCGTCGACGTTCTTTTCAGATCCGCCGCCAGATACGGAGGGAAAAACATCGTAGGAGTCATCATGACTGGAATGGGCGACGACGGCGCCAACGGCATGCTTGAGATGAAAAACGCCGGAGCAAAGACCATCGCGCAAGACGAAAAAAGTTCAGTCGTTTTCGGAATGCCCCAGGAGGCCATTAAACGCGGCGCCGTGGATATTGTTTTGCCTCTTGACGGCATTGCCGGCGAAGTTTTGAAATTATGTCGTTGCGAATAGGAGACAACCGACAATGACAGTACTCTCGGAGAAATCATTCAGGGATATGTCCAAAAAATGCGTCCACCTCACCATTGGACAATTGTTCTCATCTCGAGAGCCGGCGATATTGGAAACTCTCCTCGGATCATGCGTCTCCGCCTGCCTATACGACCCCATCAAGCGGGTCGGCGGTATGAACCACATATTGCTTCCCGGTAATGTCGATTTCAAAATTTTCAACGACAGCGCCCGCTATGGAATCAACGCGATGGAGATATTGATAAATGAAATGATGAAAATAGGAGCCCAGAGATCTCGAATGACCGCCAAGATTTTCGGCGGCGCCCACGTCCTTGCCGGAATTCCGGCGGAAAGCGGTCCCGGAGCTAAGAACATTGAATTTGTCCTGCAATATCTTCAGGCTGAAAAAATCGCCTTGGTTGGAAACGATACGGGAGGTTCAAAGACAAGAATCATTCAATTCCATACCGATACTCATGAAGTATACGTCAAGAAAATTCAGCAATGCTTGGTCCGCAATGTCCTATTGGAAGAAGAGCGTTACAGAAAATCCATCTCGGAAAAAGTTGTTCGAGACGCCGACATCACGATGTTTTGAAGATATGCGATCTCACAAGGAGGCCTTTATGAATGAAGATTTGAAAGAATTGTTCAGAGATGGTGCTATGGAATATATGTTGGAATTGGAGGAAGCTCTGTTACGACTCGGGGAAAGCCCGGACAACAAGGAAGAGATCGACCGCGTTTTCCGGGTAATGCATACCATAAAAGGATCTTCAGGAATGATCGGTTTCGACGATGTTTCCGTTTTCGCGCACCATCTGGAGACGGAATTCGACCTCATACGCGTTGGGGAAGCTACCATCAATCCGGAGATTATAACCACCGCTTTGCTGGCGCGCGATCATATCGCGGAGATGATCGACGCTCATTTCGGCGGCCCCGCCGTCGATTGCGCCCAAGCCGATCGGATATTGGCGCTGATACACCAAAATCAAAAACCCGATGAGAAAAATCCGCGCTTTCAAATTGCCGATAAAGGCCGCTTGGTGATCGATCGTTTGGAAAATACGCTTAAAGAACTTGTTAACGAACCGTCAAATCGCGAATTAAGCAAACACTCTCTGGTATTTCTCAAGGAAATCCGATTGTTAAGCACTTGCATGGCCGCCGAAAGCGTCTCTGAATTCCTGTCGTCGTGGGATGATTTTTTCACTAGAGTCGGAAACGGCGCCGTTCAACTTACGCGTGAAATAGTCGATCTTGCGCTGGAAGCCTGTTCCGAAGCCAAACGAATGATAACCGATTCATTGGTCGATCCCAACACCGTAAATCTTGATCCCGAGAAGGTCTTGGCGTCACTTCAGCGTCCGATGGAAATTCAGGATACTTTGAAACAACTCGCCGCCAAGCTTGATAATTCGGAACCGGCGAAGCCGAGCGTTTCTACCCCAACGAAGTCCTTTCGCATCAGACTTTCTTTTCCCTCGAAATATCTTAACTTGAAAGACGTCAAGAAGAAAATCGCCGAGATTCTTAGAATATTCGGTTCTTGTACAATGGTCAAAGTCGACAACTTTCAACCCCAACAAACGCAAGAAGCGCGAGAAAGTTGATCGCGCAGATAGAATATGCCAAACCAGCCTACAATTGAATTCGTATTAAACACCGGACAATCGGGCGAGGAAATAAAAGATCTTCTCGAACCCTTGTTCGATGATGGAAGGTTGGATGTCGAAGAAATTCCTTTTTCCGACACAACATTGGAAGAAATTCCAAAAGTAAAACGATTGGGAGAAATACTGATAGAACGCGGAGAAATTTCTACCGATGATTTGCAGAAAGCTCTGCGACAGCAAAAACGTCTCGGAGAAAAACTCATTGAGGAAGGCTTGGTAACACCCGAAATAATTGACGACGCGATTAAAGAGCAAAATCGACAAAAAGATTTGAGGCTGAAATCGCTTCGCACTGATATCTCATCAAGTATTCGAGTCAGTTCCTTCAAACTTGATCGGCTGGTAAATCTAATCGGAGAGCTGGTAACCGTTCAGGAAAGATTATCGCAAGTCACCTCTTCTCTTCGTGAAGCAAGAGCGGAAAACGTTCTCGACACCCTTCGGAACTCGAATTTGTCGGCCATTTCCGAAGAAGTCAGCCGTCTGACGAACGGTTTGCGGGATAATACTTTAAGCATCAGAATGCTTCCCGTTGAGGCGACTTTCAGCAAATTCCGCAGACTCGTTCACGATCTGGCGACAAGCCTCGGCAAGGAAATCGAGCTCACGATGTCCGGCGCTGAAACCGAGATCGACAAGACCGTGATCGACAAAATCGATGAACCTTTGATGCATCTTATAAGAAACAGCGTCGACCACGGAATTGAAACGCCGGAAGTCAGAATAGCGGCGGGAAAACCGAGAAAAGGAACCATTCATCTATCCGCCGCTCATTCCGGAGGCAATGTCGTGATAAACGTCGGCGACGACGGCGCGGGGTTGAACAAGGAAAGAATTCGACAAAAAGCGATCGAAAAAAAGCTTATCCCCGCCGACGCTGAATTATCCGATAAGGATATTTTTTCCCTTATTTTTCTTCCGGGATTTTCAACGGCGAAGGAAGTCACGAATGTTTCCGGCCGCGGAGTCGGCATGGATGTAGTGAAAAAAAACATCGAGGATTTGCGCGGAAACGTGACGGTTTTCAGCAATCCCGACAGCGGCACGCAGATTCAAATTACGCTTCCTCTCACGCTCGCGATCATTGACGGACTCCTGGTCACCATCGGAACCCAAGCATTCATATTTCCCCTTGCGGCCGTCGAGGAATGCGTTGAAATCCGTCGCGATAAAAACAATCTGCACGGCGATAAGGGTCTAACAAACGTCAGAGGCAAGCTGGTCCCGTATATTTCCTTGCGGGAACGCTTTCAAATAGCCGGCGATCCGCCTCCGATCGAGCAAATCGCGATTACCAGCATCGATAATCAACGAGTAGGTTTCCTGGTAGATACCGTCGTGGGAGAACATAAAACCGTCATAAAACCGCTTGGGAAAGTGTTTAGAGATATCTCCGAATTTTCCGGCGCCACCATACTCGGCGACGGTTCGATCGCCATAATCATGGATATATCCCGAATGCTCAAATATCACGAGGAAACCGAGTGATCATGAGCCATGGCAATTGCGTGAAATTGATAAAATCATTACCGAGAGCCGATTGTAGGGATTAGCAAGACATCGCCGAAGTATAGACCCGGCGGATTACGGCGAAAGCCCGCCTAATCCGCCCTACAGAAATTTTAATGCGTTTGCCCTGAGAAAAAGGCTTTCAAGTTTTTCCCGACGCTGGTAAAATATTTCCGATGAATGCCCATTGGAAGGAATGAACGCATGTCGGAAATATTTTCACGAATTTCCATTGAACATCTTTGCTCCTGGATACTCCGCGAGGAGGCCGAAGATCAGATTTTCGGAATTCACAGAAAACTCTTTTTCGTCCCTTCGCCAAAAGAACCTTTTTCGATGAATCGCTTCGGAAAACTCCTGGAAACGCCGATCGGCGTCGCCGCCGGACCCCACACCCAAATGGCGCAGAATATCATCACAGCCTGGTTGTGCGGCGCGCGTTACATCGAATTGAAAACCGTGCAAACGCTCGATCGGCTTAACGTTTCCAAACCCTGCATTGATGCGGCCGACGAAGGGTATAACTGCGAATGGTCGCAGGAACTGTGCCTTGACGATTCTTTCGATGAGTATTTGAACGCATGGATTATCCTCCATGTTCTCAGACATAAATTCGGTTGGAACAATGAAGGAAGCGCAGGGTTCATTTTCAACATGAGCGTCGGCTACAACATGGAAGGAATATTGAAACCCAACGTGCAGAAATTTTTTGACCGAATGAATAATTGCCGTCGGGAGCTGGATGAAAAGATCCGCGCCGTCGCCAAAATTTACCCCCAAATTGCACAAATCGACATTCCCAGCCGTCTTTCAGATAATATTACCCTGTCGACAATGCACGGATGCCCGCCCGACGAAATTGAAAAAATCGGCATGTATCTGATTACGCAACGGAAATTGCACACGACCATCAAATTGAATCCGACGCTTCTCGGCCCTGATGCTCTCCGCCATATTCTAAACAAACGTCTCGGTTTTTCCTCATGGGTGCCTGATGAAGCCTTTGAACACGACTTGAAATATCCCGACGCCGTCAAGATCGTGGAAAATCTGCGGGAAGCGGCATGGAAGAACAACGTACACTTCGCGCTCAAGCTCACCAATACTTTGGAATGCGTCAACTTCAAGAACGTGTTTCCGCCGAATGAAAAAATGATGTATATGAGCGGGCGAGCTCTGCACCCGATCAGTATCAACGTCGCAGCCAGGCTCCAAAATCAATTCAACGGGGACTTGGACATCAGTTTCTCAGCCGGCGCCGACTGTTTCAACCTTTCCACGCTCATTGCCTGTGGTTTGAAACCGGTCACGGTCTCGTCGGACATACTTAAACCGGGCGGCTACGGCCGGTTTAAACAATACCTGGATGAACTGAGATGCTCCATGGAGGCCGATAAAGCGCATTCCATCAATGAATTCATCAAAACCTGGGACGGCAGGAAAGGCGTCAATTCCCAACTTGCGGCGCTGACGAGTTTGAGGCAATATGCCGGAATCGCACCGGGATTGCCCGCCTATCGAAAAGATTCCCATATAGGAGATTCGGTAAAGGTCTCCCGGCCGCTTCCTCCTTTCGACTGCATAGGCGCCCCATGCATCAATACCTGCCCCGGACATCAAGATATACCTTCCTACCTCTATTACACCGGAATCGGAGAATACGCCAAAGCGTTCGAAGTCATTTTGCGAACCAATCCATTCCCACACACATTGGGAATGGTTTGCGACCATCAGTGCCAACACAAATGCACTCGTACAAATTATGACGATCCGTTATTGATCCGTGAAATCAAGCGCTTCCTGGCGGAAAGAAATCAGCATCCGACGCCGATCAAGACCGCGGCGGCCAATGGAAAAAAAGTAGCGATCATCGGTGCGGGACCTTCCGGTTTGGCCTGCGCGTATTTTCTGGCGCTCGACGGTTTCAGCGTCACCATCTTCGAAACCAAGGCCTTTCCGGGTGGAATGGTCGCCGATGCTATTCCTTCGTTTCGATTGAAAATCGAGAAGATCAACAAGGATATTGACTTCATTCGCTCTTTCGGCGTCAAAATTATCCATGACTCCAAAATAGACAAGGAGCGATTCGCGGTACTGAAGAGAGATTTCGATTTCATCTATGTGGCCGTCGGAGCTCAAGCCTCGAAACGCATGGGAATACCCGGCGAAACAAATCGAGGTGTGATGGACGGCTTAAGCTTTTTATCCGACGTCGGAAAAGGGAAGAATATCGACTTGGGCACGCGCGTCGCGATCATCGGCGGTGGAAATTCCGCGATGGATGCCGCGCGAACTGCGTTCCGCATGATCGGTTCCGACGGCAAAGTCACGGTCATCTACAGAAGATCACGCAAGGAAATGCCCGCTGAGACTGAAGAAATCAAGGCGCTTCTGGACGAGGGCATCGAGATTCTCGAATTAACCGCGCCGATCGAGGTAAGAGCCGAAAACGGGAAAGTCACCGGTCTAAAGTGTAAAAAAATGCGGCTCAAAGAAAAAGGCGCCGACGGTCGCGCAGCCTTCGAACCGATTCCCGGTTCCGAATTCGAACTTCCCTTTGATACCGTGATTCCATCAATCGGTCAAGATGTCGTTATAGACTTCATGACGCGTGATGATTTGAAGGTTGACGCCGTAACCGGCATGACGAGAATCGACGGAGTCTTTGCCGGAGGCGACGCCGTCAGAGGCCCGGCGACCGTTATCAAAGCCGTCGGGGACGGCAGACGCGCCGCGACGAACATAGCCGTTCGTGCCGGAGTTGCGCTCACTCAGCTTCCCGGCGGCCCGAAAAAAGGCCTATCGGCGGCGCAATTCCAGGAAAGAAGCGCTTTGCGGATTCACGGCATCCCGCTTCCGGAAATCGAATCGTCCAAACGGCGCAACTTCAATACCGTTGTTCTTCCGCTTACGGAAGATCAGGCGCGTATCGAAGCAAAGCGGTGTCTTTATTGCAACGATGTCTGCAACGTTTGCGTGACCGTATGTCCCAATCGCGCCAACCGTTCGTATTTGGTCACCCCCGGTGATTTTACGATTTACCGCGCGCTTCGAGAAAACGCCAATTGGTCGCTTAAACCCGAGAATACCTTCAGACTCTCCCAAGATATACAAGTCTTGAATCTGGGAGATTTCTGCAATGAATGCGGCAACTGCCAAACTTTCTGCCCGACTTCCGGCGCGCCGTACAAAGATAAACCGAAATTCTATCTTACCGAGAACAGCTTTTTGAATGAAAAAAACGGGTATTATTTGACCGGTAATTGCCTTCAATCTCGAATCAACGGAAATTCGGAGACCTTAACCGAGCTCGACGGTTCTTATTGGTATCAGACCGAAGGAATTAAAACGAGGTTGAATTCGAAATCGTTATCGGTCGAGATGATCGAAGGCAAGGGACCGGCCGATTGCAGCAACATTCTTTTGGATCGCCCCGTTTATCTGGGCATTTTCTATCGGGCTCTGAAATCTGCATCCTTCGTGATTTGAGCTTATTGCGACAAGACAAATCAGAACGAGGCGGTATGAATTGGAAGCGGTATTTGCCAGCACTTGACACCGCCTATTTGGAAAAATATGATCTTTGCCCAAGACAAGGCTAGTCCTCAGTCACGATTGAATTTTAAAAAGGCAATTCTAAACCAATGGACCATGAATAAAGTAAAAGTCAATATATCCAAAACTCGATTGTGACTAAGGACTAGCCATAATTCAATAAAATCA
>Ga0074199_1001142_pt1 | contig 26935 bp, 26 predicted proteins | sample EPASupsiteSAE347_FD_64528 | JGI IMG/M metagenome (GOLD analysis project Ga0074199, IMG submission 64528) | Bioremediated contaminated groundwater from EPA Superfund site, New Mexico - Sample SAE3-47 | ecosystem: Environmental > Aquatic > Deep subsurface > Groundwater > Contaminated ... | reverse complement strand
AAATCCGGAGAGTTGTGTTCGATTGTATGGCACTATCGCAAAAGAATGGGATGAAGATTGGGTGAGTGGGAAAAAATATCTCGATATGGCCCCCCTGTGGGAATGGGAGAAAGAAATCGCTTCGAAGGCAGCGGAGCATGCTCCGCTGCCTTCGAAAATCCCCCAGAGGGTCAAAGAGTTAAACGTGGCTTGATAATTTTACAGAAAAAAAGTTGCACATCTCTTTCAAACATTTTAAACAAAAAAATTCTCGAAAGGATCAACCTTACATCTATGATACTACAGATAAAACTATTAGTGCACCAGTACAGCTTGTTTCATGTTCTATTTTTTAATTCTCTACCTAATTCCGTTGTTTGAATGCCTGCTTATCTTAAGTATAATGTACTAAAATGCTTATTGTCATTAAAGCCGACGTTCCTAAAACAGACATATCAAAAATACAAAACATTTAATTTCAAGAAATATCTTTTTGAAATAATCATAAACAATGGATTAAAATAACCGGACTTAAAATTCTATCCTTTCCTGATCAGATAGTTTTTGCCAATCGAAAAATTGACAAAAAAGAAATGTTATTCCTTTAGGTACTATTGCCTTTGAAAGGAAAATGCTTTGCATTAATTTATACGGCAATCAGCAGCAAACAATATGGGAATGTGATTCCCGGGGTGGTAATCATGAGCGCCATTATGCCTTAATGGCACCGTGGTATTCAAGCGTTGCGGCTCGTACTAACATAAACGCTGTACCTGATGGTCAGGATAATATTCTGCCCCTGTCTAAAAGCACCCCGTTCCGTCCCAGCAGTGGGTGCAGAGCCGCTCACGGGGCAATCCTACCGCGGTTACCAGATCGTCGAGCTTTTGATACTTCAGGGAGGTACATCCCAATTTTTCACCGATCTTCCCGATCATGGCGTGATACCGGTCGGTTCCAGGTGTGGCATATTCGTCCAAACGGGCATCCTCTTTCCCTTCCAACTCCTTGATGGCCTTCCTTCCGGCCAGATCGAGCGACGACCGGCTGGAGGAAAAGTTGAGGAATTCGCAAGGAAATATCAGGGTGGGACAGGCCGGCCTTACGTGAACCTCCCTCGCTCCCTGTTCGGTCAGGATCCTGACATTATCTTTAAGCTGCGTGCCCCTGACGATGGAGTCGTCGCACAGCACCATCCGTTTCCCCTGGATTATATTCGGGGTCGGGATCAGCTTCATCTTGGCAACCAAATCGCGTGTAGCCTGGTTCTGAGGCATAAAACTCCGCGGCCAGGTTGGGGTATATTTCACGTACGCCCGTTTGTAAGGGAGCTTCTTTTCGTTGGAATACCCGATGGCATGGGCAATCCCCGAATCGGGCACGCCGGTTACAAAGTCAACCTCTTCGTGATCATTACGGGCAAGCGCCGCACCGCACCGGTAGCGGCACTCTTCCACGTTGATGTCTTCGTAGTAAGAGCTCGGGTAACCGTAGTAAACCCAAAGGAAGGTACAAATCTGCATCCGGTCGCCGGGTTTGCGGATCTGCTCATACCCGTCGGCAGTGACGAAAAGGATCTCGCCGGGACCAAGGTACTTTTCGACCGTGAATCCTACATTGGCAAAAGAGGTGGTCTCGGAACTCAGGGCAAAGGCACCCTCCTTGTGACCCAGGATCAACGGGGTACGGCCCAGCTTGTCGCGGGCGGCAAAGATCCCCCGGTCGGTAAGGATCAACAGCGTACAGGAACCCTTGAGGTGATGGAACACGTTTTCGATGCCGGCGGCAAACGTATCGCTCTCGTTGATCAGAATCGCCACCATCTCGGTCATGCTGACGGCCGATCCGCTGGTCTCGGAAAAGTGCAGGTGCCTGTCGAGAGCCCGCCGGGTAAGCGCTTCCATGTTGACTATTCTTCCAACCGTTACAATAGCATAAGACCCTAAATGCGAATGGATGAGAAGCGGTTGCGGTTCGGTATCACTGATTACTCCGATCCCGCTGTTCCCCTTGAACTGAGTCAGTTCAGGCTCAAATTTGGTCCTGAAATAGTTGTTCTCAAGATTGTGGATCGCCCGGGTAAACGATTCCCCGTCGTGCACGGCCATCCCGCCCCGCCGGGTGCCAAGATGCGAATTGTAATCGGTGCCGTAGAAAAGATCGGCAACACAGTCCTTTTTCGATATGGTTCCGAATAGTCCCCCCATTGGATTGAATTATTTGAATGTATAGTTACTGCTCCATCCGGCTGTGAACCTCCTTCATGAGATTCTCCATAAATAGATTGAGCGCCTCGGGCCGACGGGTTCCAAACAGGAACCGCTTCCGGTTCTTCAGCGTGATCCGCAGCCCCATATTCCCCGATACGTTGTAGGCCGTATCCAGTCTGCCATAACGGATCCCCCAGCCACCGTATTCCTTTATAGGCCTGTATTTCACCACTTCCCACCGTTCAATGTCGCGGAGTTCGATGTGACGGTACTTCCGATGGAATGGAAAGAAACGGTAGCTTATCCCTCTGCGGTCGATGGTGGTGGTGAGATTTCCGAAGATAAAAAGTCCAAAAAGCGCCATATTCAGGAATACCATAAGAACGGAAGTGACGATCAGTCCGGTGTCGCTCATCGGATTGTTCCCGAAACTTTTACCCAGGATCAATTGGTGATATATCCCATAACCGAAGATCCCGATTGTGGTCACGGCGACGAACAGCAACAGGATCCACAACCAAAGCTGACGGAAACTTTGCCTTTCGTGATAAAGATCTTTTCCTGTACGACTATGCTCCTGCATGTACACCGGATTTTGAACCGCCAAATTTGCGAAGATATTTTGAAATTGCCGTTACATTTCTAAAGAATGGGATAGTGAATATAAAAATTTATCTTTGTAAATATTAACAAATCGGATGAAGATCAGACCCATTAACAGGTTTATCAGGTCGGTGGCGGTTTTTATTGCCGGAAGGATCTCGGGTATTTCATTGTGTCCCTTTGGGATCTACACCGATTTCCCGGATGATCCTGTGATTGTAAACCATGAGAAGATCCACTGGCGACAGCAGGTCGAGATGCTGGTAATTCCTTTCTATCTCTGGTACATCACCGAATACCTCATCAAACGCCTGACACGGAACAAGGGCGACGCGTACCGGGCCATTTCGTTTGAACGGGAAGCCTACACCAGGCAAGATGCAATGGATTATTTACAGACCCGGAAACCTTATTCCTGGACACGCTACATTTCCGGTCCGCGTGCGTGATCCGGGTTAATGCATGCCGGGCAAACCCTCGTGGTTTATGCCGGTTCCTTATTCCCGCTTATTTTCGATGGAACCCACTCTTTTTCCCACCGGGCGATCACAACAGTAGCGAGGCAGTTTCCGATGACGTTGGTGGCTGTCCGTGCCATATCCATGAGTTCATCGATGCCGAGGATGATAAAAATGGGCCACACGGGCAGTCCGAAGCTGGTGGCGGTTCCGAGCAGGATCACCAGGGAAGCCCGCGGAACCCCGGCAACGCCTTTGCTGGTCAACATCAGGGTGATCATCATGATGATCTGGGTCCCGAAAGAGAGGTGAATCCCGGCCATATTGGCCACGAAGATGGAAGCCATGGCCAGGTAGAGGGTGGTTCCGTCGAGGTTGAAGCTGTACCCGGTCGGAATTACGAATGACACTATTTTCCGAGGCACTCCGAAACGTTCCATGTTCTCCATGGCCAACGGCAAGGCCGATTCGCTGCTGGTGGTGGCAAAGGCAATGGTGGCAGGCTCTCCCACTGCCCTGATGAAGGGGCGGAGCGGGATTCGAAGCGCCAGCAGGATGGGTAGCAAAACGCCTGCAATGAAGACCAGCAGCGCGATGTACAGGGTGCCCAGCAGTTCAAAAAGGTTAACCAGCACGCTCAATCCCATGTGCCCCACGCTGTAGGCTATAGCCGCGAATACGGCAAACGGGGCAAACAGCATGATCATGTTGGTGAATTTGAACATCACGGTGGTCAGCGAGTCGGTAAAGCGAAGCATGGGCGAACGGTACTGCTCCTTCACCATGGCCAGTGCAATGCCAAAGAGGATGCTGAAGACCACGATCTGTAAAACCTGACCCTCTGCGATCGATTTAGCTATATTTTCGGGGAAGATATGCAGCACGATGTCGCGCCAGCTCTGGGCCTGAACCTGCGGGAGGGCGCCGTGCGTCATCTCCGGGGGCACGGTCACCCCCATGCCGGCCTTGCTGATGTTGATGGCGGCCAGTCCGATGAAAAGCGCGATGGTGGAGACCACCTCAAAATAGACGAGCGACTTCCATCCCATGCGTCCGACCTGCTTCAGGTTGGCATGCCCGGCAATGCCGGTGACCAGCGTCCCGAAAAGCAGCGGGGCAATGATGGTTTTAACCATCCGGATGAAGATCTGGCTCACGATGTTCAGCTCCCGGGCGATCAATGGCAGATCGTGCCCGAATTCGGCTCCTGCGACCATGCTCACGAAAATCCAGGTGGTCAGCTTTTTTTTGTGACAGGCAAACAGAAAATAACAGATTATGGGAATCCAGCGCAGTGTGATGAGCAGCCATCCGGGCGCATCAAATATTCCAAAACGTTCGGCCAGATGCACCGTCACCGCCAGTGTCAGGGTTACAAACAGTGCAGTGAGCAGGCGTCGGGAAGTGAACATGCAGGAGCGGCGTTAATTTACCTTGATCAGTTTCTGCACGGTCGATTGTTCCCCATAAGTCAGTCGGCAAAAATAACAACCCGTGGGCAGATTCTCACCCCGGAGGCTGAGGGTATGGATCCCGGCAGGTTTTTCACCGGATACCAGTGTTTTCACGACACTTCCGTAAATATTGCAGAGCTCCAGCCGTACATTTCCTTTTGATGGCAGCGAAAACTGAATCAGGGCGTTTTCCCTGAAGGGATTGGGGCGGACTGAAAGGCCTGCTGACTCCCTCCCGGCGCCAGGGTCTTCAACCCCGACAATCTGGGGGATGATGTGTGTATAGTAAACATCCTGTTCTCCGTTCAGCGTGTTGGCCCAGGCAAGATGGGCGCCGATATCGTCGGACACCATGTCGAAATAATCACCCATTTTGTCCTGTTGCGGGAATCCGGTAAGGGGATTGAAGGTATCGGATAACCGTTTGTTGATTGACCAGCTTGTGCCCTGATCATCTGAATAACAATAGTAGAGGTTTGAATAGAGGGATCCCGGCAGATCGTCGCGGGTATCAAGCCATATCACATCAATCCTCCCGTTGGGAGCTACCGCCATTGTACCGAACCACTGATAATTGACCATGCTCGCGTCGTTATTAAGCCTGACGGGCGGACTGAAGGTCATGCCGCCGTCGGTACTTCTGGCAAACATGACATCGCCCGGATCGGTATTTGAGAGGCGAACCAGGGATCCCAGAACATACACATTGCCACGGCCGGGGCCATTTGACCGGTCGACACAGATGTTAGCCTGTCCCATGATCCCGACCGGGTTGACGGAAGCCTGTCCTGTCAAATATCCATCCATATCGACCTGGTTGGCAAAATCCCATCCCACGCTTCCACCCGGTATTTGGGCAGTCGATGATTTAACCACGACAAATCCATCCCATATTCCACCACCGACGATGTACAATTCACCATCGGGCCCGAAATCCATGGTTCCCCAGTAAGGTTCACCGTCAACCTCAATGCAGGGCTCGAAAGAGCTTCCGTTATTGACTGATCGCGTAAATGCGCCGGGGTTGCACGAACTGTAATATTTGGTCCAGAAAGAATAGATGTTGTCGCTTCCCGGACCGTTGGTGCGATCGATGACCATCCACTGTTTATCGCCGCCATATGCCGGTGTTCCTGCATCCCAGGTGGCTCCGCCGTCTATACTTTTAAAAACTTTGCAGGTATAAACGCCGTTGTCTGAATTCAGGCTGTTGTAGTAAAAATTTCCCTCCTTGTCGAAATCGAGCACCGGATCCGATCTGAAAATTCCGGGTTCGATGACACCCGGGAAGGTCCACGACAACCCACCGTCGGTCGAATAACCGTATCCGGCCTGCCTGAAATTACTGCCCACATTGTCGAACTGGCGCCACCCGAGCACCATGCGGTCGGGATTGTTGGGATCCACCGCGATCGACGGTTCATTGGCAGCATCTCCCTCGATGTTGTTGCCGTTGGCATCGACATTGACCTGGGTTGTAAAGAAACCCGGTTCGTCGTTGCGGTGCGAGGGTGCACTCTTTTTCACGCCGGGCGCCAGGTAAGGCTGATCGGGAATTTCATGATGGGTCCGGGCACGGTCAGTGGCCGGGAGTGGGCGGTTCTGCCCGATCATCAGGCAGGGTAGTAAAAGGAACAACCCTGCCAGGCCATTCCGTATGGTTATCAGGTTCGTCATATCGCAAAGATACGTACTTTAAACCATCACGAAAATGAAAAATGAATGGCCCCGGAAAAAATGATTACCTTGCGACTGATACCTGATTAGTGAAAGAAACAGGATGAACAGACGTTATTATTAGGCAAGAGCGGCATTGTTATGTTGATGATTCACGAAATAGATCTGCGAACCATTATCTTTATCCTGGTGATCACCCATCTGATGCAGATTCTGGTTTTCTATCACCAGTACCGCATCAATAAAACCTATAAAGGTATCGGATGGTGGTTGATGTGGAGCGCTGCCGAAACCCTCGGCTTCTTTATCATCCTGCTAAGAGAGATCATTCCTTCGCTGCTCCCGGTGTTTATCATCCTGCAGAATTCCCTGATTATAGGTGGTACAGCATTTATCTATATCGGGGTATCCGTATTCCTTGACAAAAAGGTCAATCTGAAGATCCCGGTACTGATTTTCGCGACTTTTTTCTTCGCCCTGCTTTACTTTTTATTCGTCTACCCCGATTACAACCTGCGCGGCGTGGTTATATCATTGACCCTCTCCGTGTTTGCATTTTTGACTGCATACCGGCTTATCGTTCACAACATAACCTATATCAGAACATCAGCCAATTTCAATGCAGCCGTATTTGTCCTGCACGGGATCATTTTCTTTTATCGTGCTTTGGCACTCCTGATTATCGATCCTGTCGAAACCGTCTTTTCATATACCTTCCTGAACTTCCTTCCCTATTTCGACGCTTTACTTGTAAGCCTGATCTGGACTTTCGGGTTCATCATCATGGTCAATAACCGTCTGGCAGCCGAAATATCTGAAGCCAAGGAGGGACTCCAGAAAATCTTCAGCACCAGTCCCGACGCATCCATCCTCACCACCCTTAAGGACGGCTTGATCATCGATGTAAACGACGGGTACACCACTTTAACCGGCTATACGAGGGATGAACTGATCGGGAGATCAACACGGGATTTTGGGATCTGGAAAGATTTTAATGAACGGTCGAAAGTGATTGAAATTACCCGTAATGAGGGCCAGTGCGACAATTATGAAGCCGTTTTCATCCGCAAAGATGGCAGAGAGATAACGGGACTCATGTCGGCCAACATTATACACCTTCAGGGGGTTCCCCATTTGATCAGCATCACGCGCGACATTTCAAAGCGAAAAATGATGGAAGAGTCGTTGCGGGAGTCCAACGCTTTTCTCGAAAACCTGATCAATTACGCCAACGCCCCGATCATCGTCTGGGATCCCCGTTTCCTGATCACCCGGTTCAATCACGCTTTCGAATTTCTTACCGGATATACGGAAGCTGAGGTAAAAGGAAAATCACTGGAGATCCTGTTCCCTTCTGAACTGGCTGATCAATCGATGGCGCTGATCCGCAAGACGCTCACAGGCGAACGTTGGGAATCGGTCGAAATCATAATCAAGCACAACGACCAGTCGCTTCGGACGGTCTTGTGGAACTCGGCCACCATATTTGGTCCCGACGGGGTCATACCGGTCGCCACGATTGCACAGGGGCATGATATCACCAAGCGTAAACAGGCAGAAGAGGTGATCAACATGAAAAACCGGGAGTTGCAGGAGACCAATGCCGAAAAAGATAAGTTCTTCTCCATCCTGGCACACGATCTGCGGAACCCCTTCAACGCACTTTTAGGTTATACCGAACTGCTCACCGAAGAGTACGATTCACTCTCACCCGCCGACATTGCCACAGCCATCGGCAGCCTGAGGAAATCATCGTTGAACCTTTACCGGCTGCTTGAAAACCTCCTCGAATGGTCGCGTATCCAACGCGGCTCGGTATCCTTTGACCCCCGGCCGGTAAACCTCCGGATGATTGTGAACGAAATACACGATATCGTTTCAGAATCTGCCTCCAAAAAGCAGATCACCATCCAAATTGACATTCCTGATGATATCGCGGTTATTGCCGATCCGCACATGCTCTCAACGATTATCCGGAACCTTGTCTTCAATGCCATTAAATTTACCCGCGATGGGGGAAAAATCATGCTGAGCGCACATGTTGACAACCCCTCATTCGTGGAAATCAGGATTGAAGATAATGGCATCGGAATGTCGCAGGAAATCCTGAACAACCTCTTCAGGCTCGACTGCAAATTCAACCGCTCCGGTACCGCGGGAGAGGCCAGCACCGGCCTCGGATTGATCATCTGTAAAGACTTTGTCGACAAACATGGCGGACAAATCAGTGTAGCCAGCATTGAAGGAGCCGGGAGTACCTTTACCGTCACCTTTCCGAGATCGCTCTGACCTGAACGGTTCCACCCTCACAGGTAAATTTAGCCACCGCACCACTTCAGTATCTGAACCCGGAATTTTACCTGCTATTATCAAAGAGACCTCCGGGTTATCAGAAGAAAAAAATGGAATAACATTTTTTGATTTTTTGACTTTAATCCCGTATTTTCGCAAAACCTAACATAAAGTATATTCTTTACCGGAATTATTCGCATTTTACAGAATTTTAATCAGATTTCATCTTTTATCACAACAACGTACCATAACATTTAAAAGTTCTAACCCTAAACACCTGTATTAAATGACAACCGTGAACATTTATCTTAATTTCAACGGAAATTGTTTTGAGGCATTTAATTTCTACAAATCGGTGCTTGGTGGCGAATTCACCTATGTGGGACGGTTCAGGGATATGCCTCCTCAGGAGGGGATGCCCCCGCTCCCCAAGGAGATGGAGGATATGATCATGCATATTTCGCTTCCGGTAAGCAAGGAGACGAGGCTTATGGGCAGCGACACGGGAGGCGAATGGGCGCCGGCCACAACCCGTGTACCCTGCGAAACGGGAAACTCCCCGTCCGACACCGGATTCTCAGATTCATTCAAATTCATTAAAAAGAAAAAACCATGACACAATCAACAGAAAAAGACCCTGTATGTTGTCCCGAGTTTGATCCTGCACCCCGGGACGATAAAATGTTCGAATGGACAAACAAACGATTCCTGAAAGATCACGTGTGCACGTTGTTTTACATGCCGCTTAATTTCGGGAAGGTGATGAAACGGCTGAACCGGCAGGTTACCGCCGCTGATGCCACCATGCCCGACTGGCTCTGTCTTTCGGATCACACATCAAGATGGAACATGGATGTGTACCTTGCAGTCGACAAAGAGGTACCCGGCGCCGGCAATACCACGCTGAGCGGAAAGTTTTACAGCAAAGTGTATGAAGGACCTTTCGGAAATACCGGTAAATGGTGTAAAGACTATGAAGCTTTAGTCAAATCGAAAGGACTGACCATTAAAAAATGGTACATGTGGTACACGACCTGCCCGAAATGCGCAAAAAAATACGGGAAAAACTACGTGGTTCTGGTAGGGCAGGTCGAATAAAACCGCAAATGCCAAACTACTATTCCGAACATCTAAACGCGAATAATCTCCTGCGGTGCTACGAGGTTGCCCCCGTCAGGGTAAAACAGTTTCTCGAAGCAGAGATCGGATTCGTTCTCAGTCGGACCGATGCCGACTCTGTGGTACTCGACCTGGGTTGCGGCTATGGCAGGGTCGCAGTCAGACTGGCTGAAAAAGTCAGACAGGTTACCGGTATTGATATATCATCCGATAATATTAAACTGGCAGAGAAGTGTTTTTCCCTACCTAACATCCGCTATCATGTAATGGATGCCATTGCCCTTGATTTCCCGGATGATACCTTCGATATAACGCTGTGCATCCAGAATGGAATTTCGGCATTCCGGGTTGATCCCGAAGCCTTGATTCGCGAGGCGTTGCGCGTGACAAGGGAGGGAGGGCTGCTTCTGTTTTCAAGCTATTCTGATAAGTTCTGGAATGACAGGCTTCATTGGTTCCATATTCAGTCAAAAGAGGGATTGATCGGCGAAATTGATGATGACCTTACGAAAAACGGCATCATTGTATGTCGCGATGGTTTCAGGGCGGTTACCTGTTCAGGATCGGAATTTCTGGAACTCGCATCAAAATTCAATATCGCAGCAAAAATTCATGAAGTCGATGCTTCAACTGTTTTTTGTGAAATGAGAAAGTAAGATTTGACATAATTTTACCTAAAAATCATAAACGACAAATCTTATGAAAATTCAATGTGCCCTCTTATGTGCCGGGATTCTCCTTTTGGGAGGTTGCAAGCCGCCGGTCGGGGAACCATCAGAATTCGCATCCGTAAGCCGGGTCGAATCCGGGAAAGCGTTTTCGGTAATGCTGACTGCTTACAGCACCACGTTGATTGCAAACGGCACTGACCAGACCCGATTGAGGATCGCGGTTATCGACAGCCTCAGCCGTGAAATAACAAGTGCCTCCGATTCGCTCAGCGTATTTGTCACCGGTGACGGAACCGTTAAAAATTCCGATGGAACGACGCCGGTCATGAAACAGGATACCGGCGGCCGGATCTACGCCGCCACCAAACTCGAAAATGGGATCTGTCACCTTATTTTTATCGCGGGAAAAAAGTCTGATAAGGTAAAACTTGAAGTCAGATCGGGAAAACTCTGGCCGGGTGGCCATGAAATCCATACCCTTCCGGCCGGTTTCGTTATGATGGAACCAAAACCGGAACAACTGGCTGCAACTGTCAAACCGATCGAAAGGATGATCGGCGCCGATATCTCGTTCCTCCCGCAGATTGAAGCAAAAGGGATAAAATTCAGGGAAAACGGAAATGAAACCGATGCCATCTTGCTGTTGAAAAAGCATGAATTCAACTATATCCGGCTCCGGATTTTCGTCGAACCGGCAAATGAAAAGGGCTATGCGCCCCGCGAAGGTTATTGCGACCTGAACCACACGCTGGCCATGGCAAAAAGGGTCAAAGAAGCCGGTATGAAGTTGCTGCTCGATTTCCATTACAGCGATTACTGGGCCGATCCGCAACAGCAATTCAAACCGCAATCATGGAGTAATCTCGATTTAAAAACACTTCAGGACAGTGTAAAGCAATATACTTCACGGGTTCTTTCGGCCCTGAAAAAACAAGGTACTCCTCCCGATATGGTACAGGTGGGCAACGAGATCAATCACGGTATCCTGTGGCCCGACGGACATATCTCCAATCCCGACAACCTGGCAGCCTTACTGAAATCGGGGGTAGAAGGCGTAACCAATGTTGATACCGGGATTCCGGTAATGATGCATCTTGCACTCGGGGGACAAAACAAGGAGGCTGTTTTTTGGCTGGACAACATGATCGCCAGGGGAGTAAAATTCGATATCATTGGCATTTCCTACTATCCCCGCTGGCATGGCACCCTCGACGATCTGAAATCGAACCTTACCGACCTGTGCGGGCGCTACCACAAACCGGTCAATGTGGTAGAATACTCCGACTTTAAAAAACAGGTTCACGACATTGCCTTCAACCTGCCCGACAACCTTGGCAAAGGAGCCTGTATCTGGGAACCACTCAACGCCTGGAGCGGACTCTTTGACCGTGAAAATAACGTGAAACCGCTGATGTTGACATACGACTCACTTGCCCGGCAATACCTCAGATAATCCCGGAATCCCTGTCGATTTTCTTGCTTTTGAATCAATCGGAAATCCATTTACAATTGACTGGAATTACGATTTACGAATGAAAATAAATCGTCAATCGTAAATCATGTTCCATCGTAAATTTAAACAGTCTCTTAAACTTGTCGGGTTTTTCCAATCCCGGAAAAAACGGCAAGGGTAGTTTTGCATGGTAAACTTCTAAATTAAAACCATGAAACAGTTGATCAGTTTTTTTGAGATTCCCGCGGCCGATTTTGACCGGGCGGTAAATTTTTATGAGCATGTACTCGATACAGAGTGTACAAAGTGCGATTGCGGTGAAGAAAAAATGGCTTTTTTCCCGGATCCCGAAACGGGCCCCCGTGGCGCCATTTCTTTTGCAAAAGGATTCGACCCCTCACCCGGAGGCGTCATTATCAGCTTCTGTGTCGAACGAATTGAAGAGGTACTCAGCCGTGTCATAGCAAACGGTGGAAAGGTCTTCATCCCAAAAACAAAGATCGAAGCAGAAGGTCAGGGTTATTTCGCGGTTTTTTTCGATTGTGAAGGAAACGAGATCGGGTTGCACAGTGTTTCGGAATAACAGGATTCTTCCCCGCCTGCTCCTTGATTTTTTATCAGAATCTGTACTGAATAACCTTGTACTTTTGCACACCGAAAACATTTTCTGAATGACCTGCAGGATCATCAAACCGACCGGTATTCTTGCCGGGGTGATCGACTATTACTGGATCGTCGAAACCTCCGGGAACCGGTCGGTTCATCGCGAATTGGTTTACCCGCAGCTTTTTCTGCAGATGATGTTTTATTTCGGATCCCGTTTTACGCAGCATCATGCCGACGGCACCTCACTCCGATTGCCTCCCGGGTGCATTTGCGGATTGAAGGAACAATATGTCCATGTCGAGGCAACATCTGATTTTGGCTTGTTAGGCGTGGTCTTTCACCCGCATGCTGCCCGGCAGATTCTGGGGATCCCGGTCAACGAACTGCGGGGCATCAATGTATCATTGTCCGACTGGCTTGGACAGGCCGGATCGGAACTTGAGGAACGGATTTTTCAGGCCCCTTGTCACGATGACCGCATCGCGATCCTTGAAGCATTTCTCCTGGGAAGACTTTCAGAACCATCGTATGATCAGCGCAGGATCGCAGCCAGCATCCGACAACTCCAACGGAAACCCTGGGCAATATCGCTGAAAGAACTTGCAGGTAATGCCTGCCTCAGCGAACGTCAGTTCGAACGTGTCTTTGCCGGATTTGCAGGAACCACTCCAAAACAGTTTCACCGGATTGCAAGGCTGAATCATGCCATTGGAATAGCCGGGATTCAAAAACGCGTCAATCTAACCTCCGTTGCACTCGCTTCAGGATATTACGACCAGGCTCATTTCAACAATGAATTCAGGGAGATGACCGGATTGTCGCCCCGTCAGTTCTTCCGGATTTCGTGCGACACGGGATCAGCTTTCTGACCGCCTCCGATGGCGATAAAACCAACAAAATTCCGCCAAAAAGTCCCCCTAAAGATTGCAGGACTAACAGCATGATCAGCGGATAGACAGAAAACGGTCTCTTCATTGCCAGTACAATATAAATACCTGTTTTGGTTGCCCTGTTCTGTAATACTTCTTACGGTTTCCGGACTTCACAACGGGTGACGATTTCCACATTACCTTTGATCATGGCCCAAACCGGGCACATCGAGTCTTTGGCCATGTGAATTGCTTTTAGCATATCCGGGTTGGTTACATCGGGTGATGTAACGACAAATTCCATTTCGATTCTGCTGAAAGCCATGGGAAGGGTCTCCTGTCTGGTACCCGTTGCCCGGATGGTCATTCCGGTAACAGTTTTGTTCATTTTCCGCAACAAGACCACAATGGCAGTTCCGCTGCATCCGGAAAAACTAAGCAGGAGCATTTCAAGCCCGGTGTAACCTTGTCCCTCACCGAAAGGCGGGAAATAGTCCATGATCACTTCGGAGTTATCCCTCGATTTACCGGAGAATTTTATTTTTTGGTCGATTAGTTTTACTTCCGTCGACAAGTGTTGGTGTTCCATGATCTGTTCAGATTAAAACGGTGGTTGTGAGTCTCTGTTTATAATTTCTGGTAAAAGTCGGGAGACCTTTAAAGTAACTTTACCTTCGGATACAAAAGTATAGCCTGTTCTGTTTCCCGGCAAATTTTTTTCTGCCAAAGTATCACCCGCAGGAATCCGGATTTCCTGATATTACAACATCTTTTCCCGAAATTGTAACCCGTGGCAGTCAGGATCTGTGCAATTTTGCATCGTCAACCGAAACCAATTCCTGCTTGTTTTTTTACCCGGGAATGGTTGCGGAACCCTTAAAAAGATCTTAATACAAACCATTAAAACAAACAAGAATAATATGAAAACAACCGTAAAATATCTGACCGCTGTATTAGTCAGTTTCCTCATCGCGGGAACCGCTTTTGCCCAGACCACCTGGAATCTTGATAAGTCGCATTCCAATGTCAAATTCACCGTGACCCACCTGGTCATTTCGGAAGTTGAAGGTCATTTCAAAACCTTCAACGGGACCATGACCGCTTCAAAACCCGACTTCACCGACGCAAAAATCGATTTCTCAGTCGATATTGCCAGTATCAGCACCGACAATGAACAGCGTGATGGCCATCTGAAGTCGGACGACTTCTTCAACGCCGAAAAATTTCCCGTTATGACCTTTAAAAGCGTTCTGATGCGGAAAGTAAGCGGCAACAAGTATGAACTGCTCGGAAACCTTACGATTCGCGATGTGACCAAACCGGTGAAATTTACCGTGGTATACGGTGGCACCGTAAAAGATCCGTGGGGCAATACCAAAGCCGGATTCAAAGCCACGGCCACCATTAACCGGCTGGAATACGGACTGAAATGGAATTCACTCACCGAAGCAAGCGGCGCAGTAGTCGGATCTGAGGTGAATATAACTCTGAATGTCGAAATGGTCCAGGCGAAATAAATTTTATTGATTTTCTTTTAGGGAAGGTGGCACCAGTGTGTGCCACCTTTTTTTTGTTAATTTTTTGCTAAAAATATTACAATTTAGCATATTTGTCATGTCAAGCAATCATGAAAAGAATTTCTATTCTCTTGTTTTCTGTTCTGATGATTCAGGCAGGCTATTCCCAGATAGTGACCAATGGGGGCACCGACTTTTGGATTGCCTTCCCCAGGAATGGGGGATATCCAACCATTCAGTTATTTATTTCGTCCAACTATTCAACTTCCGGGACCGTAACCTCCGCTTATCCGGGTGTCGATCAGAATTTCACCGTTGTCCCCGGCTCCGTTACCAAGTTAACGATCCCGAACGGAGTGCAGCTTTCTGCATATATTGAGGACAAAGGCATCCATGTTACCTCCATTGATCCCATTACCCTTTATGGGTTGAATCAAATTCCGGCAACGACTGATGCATTTCTCGCGCTTCCGACAAATGCCCTGGGAACGGATTATACCATCATGACCTATTCAGTGACGCCGAACAGTAACGGGACCAGTTTCAGCGTGGTCGCAACACAGGATGGAACTGTCGTTACCATCTTTAACCATCAAACGGGTTCAACCTCCAATATCTCATTGAATCAAGGACAAACCTATTGCATGAAATATAATATGGTTGGGGATGACGTGACCGGTTCCAGAATTCAATCAAACTACCCGGTTGCCGTATTCGGATCGGTACAACTTGCGAATATTCCTGCATTATGCATGTCGGGCGACCATATCGTAGAACAGATGTTTCCTTATTTTTCGTGGGGGAAAAACTTTGTCACCGTACCATTGGCCGGTCGTGACGACAGCGGGGATATTTTCAGGATCGTGGCAGCCTCCGACGGGACCGATATTTCCATTAACGGAACGACCGTTACCACCATCAATACCGGCGATTATTATGAAACACCGCTCACCGGATATAATGCCATTACCACCTCCAAGGCGACCCTTCTTGCACAATTTGCCAAAGGATGGATGTGTTCGGGAGCTTATATGGGTGATCCTTTTATGATGCTGATCCCACCGAGAGAGCAGTTTTTGACAAATTACACGATCGCTACAACTGAGGGATTTGCTTCGCATTGGGTCAATCTGGTTGCTCCCGGCAATGCAATAAATGGAATTTTCCAGGATGGTGTACTGATCCCCTCTTCGGCCTTTACCCCGATCGGATCATCCGGCTTTTACGGAGCCCAGCGGTCCGTCGCCGAGGGGTCACACACCTTCAACAGTACGATCCCTTTCGGTGTATTTTCATATGGCTGGAATCCTGCCGATTCATATGGCTACCCGGGCGGCTGCTCGCTGTCGCCCGTCGGAACCGTAACCAACGTGACCCTCTCTCCGCCTACTGCCAGCGGAATTCTCAATGTTTCAAACCTTTGCTTCACGGCCCATGTCACCGATAACAACAACAATCCTGTTGCTGGCGTGCTCGTGAATTTCAATATCAGCGGGTTAGGGTCCCTGATCGGCAATGCCTATACCGATGCCTCAGGAGATGCTCAATATTGCTATGCACGAACGGGCACCACTCCGGGTATCGATAACATCTATGCGGAATGTTTCGGCTTCATCTCCTCTACCTCCACGGCAAATTGGACCTACACTCCTCCTCCCTGCGTCAATCCTACCGATCCGGGATCCATTAGCGGAAACCAAACCGGTTGCGGCAGCTTCATTCCCGCACCGCTGACCAGCATTCTGCTTCCGTCGGGCCACACCGGGAACCTCGAATATAAATGGCAAATGTCATCAACGGGGCCTAATGCCGGCTTCGTCGATATTTCAGCCTCCAATACACCTGACTATGCCCCCGGAACCGTTTCACAGACCACCTGGTATAAAAGAATTGCCCGGGTCGATTGTATGCCCGATTGGATAGGCGCTGTCGAAACCGGAACCATAGAAATAACCGTGATTAACCCCGTAACTCCCTCCTTAACCATCACTGTCAATCATTCCCAGGTTTGCGCGGGAGAAGTTGTTATGGCTACGGCAACCCCGGTTCAGGGCGGAAACAATCCGGTTTATCAGTGGCAGCTAAACGGGAATCCGGTCGGAACCAACAACCCTGATTACCTCTTTACCCCAAACGACGGCGATATCCTGACCTGTCTCCTCTTCTCCTCCGTAACATGTACAACCAGCAATCCCGTGACCAGCAACCAGCAACAGATCAGCGTTCTTCCCCTGTTGCCGGTCGGGATCACCATATCCGCTTCGGCTAACCCGGTCTGCGCAGATATTCCGGTCACCTTCACGGCCACTGCAATAAACCCCGGGTCAAATCCCGTGTTTCAATGGTCGGTAAACGGGATCCCTGCCGGTTCCAATTTACCAAACTTCCTTTTCGCCCCGGGTAACGGAGATGCAATTGCCTGTCAACTCACCGCCTCGGGTCTTTGTACCACCGGGAATCCTGCTTCGAGCAACATGATCACAATCTCTTTATTGCCTCTCCCCGATGTAACCTTTACCTGTTGCTTCGACGATAAGACGACGGTAAATGCCCAGCCATTCAAGCTTAAAGGCGGACTCCCTTTAGGGGGTACGTATTCCGGTCCCGGGGTGAACTCCGTCACCGCACTCTTCACTCCATCAATAGCCGGCCCCGGAACCCACACCATCACTTACACCTACACCAACGCTGCCGGTTGTTCATCAATCAGTCAATCAGTCATTCAATCAATCAGTCAATCAAACATTCCCTGTGGCAACGATCTTGCCGATATTCGTGACGGCCGTTCCTATCCTACCGTCCGGATCGGCTCGCAATGCTGGATGCAGGCCAACCTCGACTATGGGACAGCAATTCCCGGATCAATCCACCAGACGGATAACTGCATCCCTGAAAAATACACCGGCAACTCCTCTGTCCTATATGGGACTTCATCATTTTACCAGTGGGATGAGCTTCTTCGTTATGAGCCTGATCCCGGCAGTCAGGGTTTGTGCCCGCCCGGATGGCATGTTCCCTCCGAAAGCGACTGGAATGTACTTTTCAACTACTACAAGGGACAAAGCCGCGCCGGAGAAGCATTATGGGATCCTTACCTGAACGGATTTACTGCGCAACCCAACGGGGTATTCTATCAAAATACCCTTTGGAGTTATCATGATTTTGCCGTGATATTCTGGTCTTCCACTGCTGTGGATGCCACACGCACCTGGTCGCACGGGATGAATGAAATCGATTTTTCGGTATCGTCCTATCCGGCCATGAAAGCGGATGCTTTTCCGGTACGGTGCCTTCAGGATTAAAAGTTCACCTGCGCCAGACTTTTCAACACTTGTTCGACCTGTTCCACCATCTCTTCCGTGAAATCGAGATGGGTTACAAACCGAACACCCCGGGGGTCGAGGCTCAGGGCATGAATGTCGTTCTTTTTCAGGCGGTCAAGGAATTCCCGGGCACTCCACCGGGTACCCAGTTTGAAAATTACGATGTTGGTTTCGACAGGGTATACCGTCTCCACGTAGGGCATCGATTTCAGAATTTCACCCAGGTGCCGTGCACGCGCATGATCTTCGGCTAAACGCGTGATGTTGTGATCCAGGGCATAAATTCCAGCCGCGGCCAGGTACCCTGCCTGCCGCATTCCGCCGCCGAAAGCTTTCCGCACCCTGCGACCCTGTTTAATAAAAGACTTATCCCCGATCAGTAGCGATCCGACCGGAGCACCCAATCCCTTCGACAGGCAAACTGAAACGGAATCGACGATCGATCCATACTGAGCCGGCGTACCACCCGCTGTGGCAAGGGCGTTGAACAACCGGGCGCCGTCGAGATGAAATTTCAGGTCCTGTTTACGGCAAACCGCTGAAATTCGCTCCAACTCCCCGAAATCATAACAGGCGCCACCCCCTTTATTCATGGTGTTTTCCACCTCTACCAGACTGGTCAGCGGCCGGTGCGGATCAGAAGCGGGATTGATATGATCCTCCACCTCACGGGATGTGATGAGCCCGCGCGGACCGTCAAGCAGACATACCGAAACACCCGAATTGCGCATCATTCCTCCACCCTCATAATAATAAACATGCGAAAAACGATGACAGATTACCTCATCGCCGGGACGGGTATGCACATTGATGGCAATCTGGTTGGTCATGGTGCCCGAGGGGCAGAACAAAGCGGCTTCCATTCCGAACATTTCGGCCGCCTTTTCTTCAAGGGCATTCACGGTGGGATCGTCGCCCAATACATCGTCGCCAACCCTGGCGGCCATCATGGCTTCGAGCATCTGTTTCGTGGGACGGGTAACGGTGTCGCTTCGCAGATCGATCATAGGAATTTAAATTTAACAGATTATCAAACATAATATATTTACGGGATTCGATATCAGTATTTCAAACTAATTGAGTACTGTTACTTTTAAAGGGTCAATACTCAAAATTTTGGTTGCAAGATACATATAATCCCAATGATGCTACCTCTTTGAAATTGCAGATCGAACTTTAAGTCATTATAATTCTGACAGTTGTGTTTGGAATATTGACTTTTGACTTTGGCAGTCGTACCTTTAAAAAAAAGTCATGGAAAAACCACATCGAATGGCCCAGATTTACGGGTATACCACCTGTCTGGTCGCCGTGATCACCTTCCTGATCTGCCTGGCCAATCTCATTCCGGCAATTATGGACCTGGGTGATCCCCTGCATTCAGGGAACATGTTTATCCCGGCAACTTCCCCCAGCCTCGCATCCTTTGAAAACTATAAAATGGATATTCTGAAATCGAACGTAAAAGAAGGAGAGAAATCCGAAGCTGGTTACATTCCCGATGATCAGACCCTGCGCGCCATGTACCAGGCCGCGCTGAATGACCGGATCACCGCTGCAAAGCACAACACGAACCGGACAATTGTAGTTTCGGGGCTGATCCTGGTGATCAGCGTGATCCTTTTCGCCGTACACTGGATCTGGATGCGAAGGCTGGCAAAAACTGCTACTGCAGCCTGAGTTTCCTCAGCGTTCTGATATTCGATCTGATATCTATCGAATCTGATATCAACGCGTTATTGGAATTTAATCCGGCACAATTCAGAACAAGCGTTCCTTCGCCACGGATAAGCAATCCAAGGGTATCAAATCTGTTGGAGCAATCGATCGTGATGAATTTATGTCCGGTTGCATCGTTGTTATTAAGCAGGAAAGAACCTATTCTACAATTCTCAACGATCAGAGAATAAACGTTGCATGCTGAAAGGCTCAGCGATTTTTGGTCAATGCCTTTAAGGGTAAGCTCTCTCAGGTTGTAACAAGTCACTGAACTGACCGAGGGAACAACCAGGGTTACAACATTGTATTTTTTCCGCTCCCCGGCTAAAAAAAGGTTCAGTTTGGATCCCTGGTACCATATTTTTTTCGTTTTCACAAGATCGTTGTTGTACCACACTGAAAAACGATCGCCCTTTTGCAGTATCACGCTGACATCATTTTCCGCGATGATCTCGAGATCCCTGAACGGTGTCAATGGAATTGCGGAACGTTTTCCACCATTGTTATCGGGGCGGGTATTCGCATCATAAAATCCCAGCCGTGATTTACGACCATTCGCAATGTCGTCAACTGCCCGCGCGCAAATGACTTCGAAAACCACAAACCAGGTGGTGATGAGCACTCCCATGATGATCAGTAAAACATTACTCTTTTTCATTGCCGGAGGTATTTTTTCTTGATTTGAATTCTTTGTTGAATTGTTGATACCGCTTTGAGAGTTCATCGAAGCCAATGTTCATCAGCGATAACTGACGAAAAATCCGGGGGAGTTCATGTCCCACAAAATACTCTTTCCGCATGCTCCTGATCCGTTCCACCGCATCGGAAGCGATGAAATGGCCCACTCCGCGCCGGTTCTGGATGATTCCCCTTTGCTGCAACTGCTCATAGGCCCGCATTACCGTGTTGGGGTTGACCTGCAGGTCGACTGCCAGTTCCCTGACCGAAGGAATCCGCTCCTCTTGTTTCCAGGCATCTTCCAGAATGTGATCCTCCACATAATCGACGATCTGGAGATATATGGTCTGCTTGTCGTTGAATTCCATGGTCATGGTCAGATCTCCCGTTCTTTTAACCTTAAAAATGCCACGACATACATCCCCGCGGCGAAGATCATCCACATCGTGATATTAAGTTTCTGGATTATCGCCGGAACCATTATTGTGACATAAGAACCACCATTTTTTGCTGTAAAATAGGTCAGGTGATCGCCAACAACAAAATATATATAATTAAATGCCAGCATTTTAGTAAGATTGAGCATCAGCAAATGTTGTGCATAGTAATAGCCCACAAACAGTGAAATGATGAGGAGTATCATGATCTGAAACTGGTATTTCCGGAATCGGACTGCCGAGTACAGCGCTATTGGTTGTACCAGGAGAAAAAGCATTATGGTCGGCATAAAAAAGGCATAGGCTGATTCATGCAGCGACTCCGGACCCCGCCAGATTTCTTTTATGGAAATTGCATGATCGAAAATATTCAGGGTGATCCATGCGGAGAAATAATATATGCAGGTAAACAGAGGCACGAATAATACCAGTCCGTAAAAAAGCCCGATCGAAAACTTCTCTGTCAGAGAAGCAGGTAACATCAGGGTTGATGAGGCGTTTCCGAAATCGGACCATGACCTGAAGATCCTTGCGGAGATCAGCGTGCCGGCGATACACAAAGCGAAGGAATAAAATGCAAGGATCATCTTGTATCCCCCAACCATCGAAAGATAGACCATCAGGATGATCAGGATACCGTAAGCGATGGTGTACGATTTCCACGAACCGGCTCCATGAAACCGGATTTGCTGCCAAAAGCGTTTCAGACTGAATTTTGTGTTCATAATACCGGGATTTCGGAATGAAGAAGATGTGTTATTTTTTCAGGTACTTCAAGAGCGCCATTGAAAAGGGTTTCAATGTCAACAGGGCCTGGCTCATCATCAAAGTTGGGGAGGATGCAGGCATGACCCATTTCGGTATTCCAGGAAAAAAGTACACCGGGTATTTCCGGCCGGGTTACCGACCTTTGAAATTTAAGTCTCGATCCGATGAAGTCGAGCGACTGATGTATCATGATGCGGCGACCTGAAAGGATCAGCACGTGGTCGATGAGACTTTGAAGATCCCTTACCTGATGCGTCGAAAGAATGATGGTGCGGTCTTCAGAAAAGGCAGAGGCAAGAAGACTTCTGAAGGCCGCTTTTGATGGTATATCGAGGCCGTTGGTCGGCTCATCGAGAAACAGATAGCGTGTATTGCAGGCCAGTGCGAAAGCGATCATGATTTTCTTCTTTTGGCCATATGAAATCTTGTTCAGCTTTCTGACGGTGTTCACCTCAAGGCATTCCATGGCCCGTGTAAACTGTTCCCTGCTGAATCCCGGATAAAAAGGAGCATACAGACGTACAAGGCTTTCGGCATTTATCAGCGGTAAATAAATCTCCTCAGGCAACAAGAAAATATCCTGTAAAAAACCGGGATGACGTTGCCGGGGAATCCAATGATCCAGAAAGACCTCGCCTCTTTTCGGGAAGGATAATCCGCTCATTATTTTCAGAAGAGTGGTCTTGCCGGCGCCGTTCTTACCAAGAAGTCCGTAGATGTGACCCGGCTGCATGTCAAGGTTCAGGTCGTCGAAAAGACTTTCATGCTTGCTGTACCAGAAATCAAGATTGCGAATGGTGATCATGATCTATATATTTAGTGTGTTAGTGTATTAATGTATTAATACACTGCAAAGATAATGCTGAAAAATGAAAAGTCAAGAAAAATTTCAGAATTCGTGATATTTTTTTACAAAACTTGACATATTGGTCAGAACTGATGCCCTCGGCGATACCCTTTAGACAAAGCAAATCTTCAACGATTGGCTTTCGGGCAAGGTGATCACCGGAACAAACATAGAGTTGGCGAGCGACGGTGGATTTTTCATCTCCGGATTCGGCACAAACATGACCGATGCCGGGGTTTGGCTTCTGAAAACGGATGCCAAAGGGAATCTCTCCTGGTGGAAATTTCAATCTTACGGAGGAGTTGATACGGTTTTTCTGACAACCGATCTGCGGGTTACGCCCGACGGGGGGATAATCCTATGCGGAAGCTTTGGAACCCTGACAGACTTTTTGAAAGTTTTTATGATGAAATTCGATCAGCAGGGGAACTTTCAATGGCAAAGACGCTTCGGAAATCCGGGTGATGAGGAGGATGGCTTCTCTGTTGAAAACGCCTTTGGAGGAGGGTATATTCAGATGATCGGTGACAACTCGGAAGGGATTGAAACGCTGCACCTGATCAAAGTCAATAGCCTGGGTGTGGTCGAATAGGATAAAAATTATCCCGATGTAATGACCTTCGATTATGGCATGATACGGCAAACGCTCGACAATCACTATATTATTACCGGTGAGGATGACGGCGACTATTTCCTGATGAAAGTCACCCACGACGGGGACGTCGTATGGCTGAAAAACTATGGTTTCGCGGAAACCGAACAGGAGGCCACCAGCGTCGATCCGACCAGCGACAGAGGATACGTGATGACCGGGCGGGAGGTCATGCTGCTGCAGGATAAATACATGGTGGCAGGATCCTACCAAAAATCCATCGATATGTCTGATCTTCCCTGTGGCGTCTACACCCTTCAACTCCGTGCAGGCAGCCAGTTCCTGGTGAAAAAAATCCTGAAAGTACAAGACTGAGCTGTATTTTTTGTTATTTTGTCTTTCCTCTTTCTGATCTGGGGACAAAAAATCAGCCTTATCTTAAAAACTTTCTGCCATGCAAGGTCTTATCAGGAAAAACTGGATGCTACTGATTATTACGGGTTTCTTTTTTTCATGTGCTGTCAAGGGGCAAAATAATGTTCCAGCTCAACAAGTCAGCCCAATCGGACGAACGGTGGTCCGGGGCGAACGACCGGTGCCGGATTATTCGGGGGTGGCGGATTCCGTCATCCTTCCCTGCATCATCAGGATCAGAATGGTGGATGATTATTCCGACATCCTGCCATCCATGGATGTTTCGGGAGGTTTTGACGGTTATACACCATTCGGGATCCCTGCCATCGATGACTTAAACAAGGCAGTAGGCGTTAAACGGGCAAAACAAACCTTTTCCATCGCCCTTCGCGATAAAACCTATGAAGCGCGTCACCGACAATGGGGGCTCCACCTCTGGTATGATCTTATTGTTGGAGCAGATCAGGATTTGCGACGACTGGCAGGGCTTTATGCCGCCCTCAGCGAGGTTGCTAATGTTGAGTTACTGGTTAAGGCCAGACTTGCATCGGTCGGCAGTGGGATAACAAACGAATGGCTGCCCGACGATTCCCTTTTTTCGCTACAATGGCACTATCATAACACCGGCCAGTCGGGGGGTACCCCGGATTGCGATATCGACCTGCCCGAAGCGTGGGATCTTGAAAAGGGTGATACCGGCGTCATTGTGGCCATCATGGATCAGGGCGTCGAGTTCGACCATCCGGACCTGGTGGCAAACATGTGGCCCGGGATCGGGTATAATTTCTATGCCGACACGACAGTGGTCGAGAAGTGTCTTCATGGAACGCACGTAGCTGGTACGATTGCTGCAAACACGAACAACGGTATCGGGGTGAGTGGCATTGCAGGTGGTGGAGGATCTGGAGATGGCGTACGTATCATGTCATGCCAAATCATTTCGTCCGAAAACCAGGTGATCGAGGCCAACATTCCAAATGCTTTTATTTGGGCTGCCGACCGCGGAGCGGCTATCTCGCAAAACAGCTGGAATTTTCCGTTGGCTTCGCCTTCGCTGTTTGAAGCCATCGATTATTTCATCGCCAACGGAGGAGGATCCGCGATGAACGGCGGGATACTGATCTGTTCGGCCGGCAATGCCGACACCAATGAAATCTCTTATCCGGCATGCTATGCCCCCTGCATTGCTGTGGCAGCTACCTCTCACCAGGATATCCGTTCCTTTTTTTCCAATTATGGCCCATGGGTTTCCATCAGCGCCCCGGGTGGGAATTACTATCCATTCAACGAAGAGGATATCCTGAGCACGGTCCCGGGCGGAGCGTATGGTTACCTGATGGGAACTTCGATGGCCTGTCCGCATGTCTCTGGTGTAGCAGCCCTGGTCGTCTCATTTGCGAAAGGATTGCTGAACCCGGTGGATCTGAAGGATATTCTTTTGAACTCCACCGATGATATCAGCAGCCTTAATCCCGGGTACGAAGGGATGATCGGGACGGGAAGGTTGAATGCGTATAAGGCGTTACTACTGACCCAGGGCTATAAGGATCCTGCCATTCCGAAACCGGTTGTTGCCTTTTCGGCTGCCGCGGGAGGCGCCGGAACTGTGAATCTAAGATGGGAACCGAATGAAACACAGGACTCGGTACTGCTTGCTTTCAACACGGTAAACAAGTTCGGCCCACCTGTGGGGAACTACAATCCGGGAGATTCGATAATCCATGGAGGTAAGGTGCTTTTTAAGGGAAAACTTTCTGAATTCATTCAATCCGGTCTGGATTCCGGAACCATCTGCTTTTACAGTATATGGTCGGTACGTAATGCCACTTATTCACTCATTGCAAGAAAAGCAAACGATACCGTGCATTCCTCCCCGCACGGTATGGGAGATTTTTCTGCCGCGGCAAAGATCGTGATCCATGCTATGCCGAATCCGGTATCTGCTGTTACGACGATAAAATATTCTACCCTCGTCAGCCAGGATATCCGGCTGTCGGTCTCCGACTTTACAGGGAGGGAGATCATGCTGTTGCAGGATGGTTACAGGATGGCAGGATCCTACGAAAAATCTGTCGACATGACACATCTTCCCTGTGGCATCTACACCCTTCAACTCCGTGCAGGCAATCAGATCCTGGTAAAAAAACTTCTGAAGCTACAAGACTGAACCGATTGTTTTCATTAAGATGCAGAATAGTTCATGGAGGCGAACGATCTGCGGATGCCTTTGAGGTATTCGGCTTTCGGATAACCCATGATGAGGAAGATCCCTTCGCGGCTTTTGTAACGGATACCATGCGCTTCGCGGAACTTGCGGGCGCCGCTGCCGCTCTGGATCATGGGATGAATGGCTCCCAACATACAGGTACCCAATCCCAGCGATTCGGCGGTCAGCATGGCATAGGTGGCGGCAATCAGCGGGTCGGCCGGGTCGCAGTAAGGAGAACCGTAGAAATAGATCATCGCCGGGGCATCGTAAGTCACCCAGTTTTCACCCTTTTTCATCGAATCGATGTATTTGTCGACAAGCGGTCGCATAAAATTCCGGAAAAGCTCGTCGGTCTCCTTTCCCCAGAAGGGTTTCATCAACGTCAGGAACCATGAAGAGGAGATCCAGCGAATTTTTTCCAGGTATTTGCAAAAGTCCCCGGTGAATGACCGGACCTTGTCTCTTGAATCAAAAACGAGGAGGTTGACATCCGAGGGAGGCAGTCCCATCGGTGCGGTCATCGCACCCTCCACAACCTGATCGATCACGGCTTTATCCACGGTGGTACTTTTGAATTTCCGGATGCTCCTTCTCCGGATCATCAGGTTCAGCAACGACTGATAACCAGCCGTTTGTTCCTTCGCGGGAAGCGGGAACAGCTCTTCCGGCGAAATAAACCTTCCGGTGATCCGGATGGCATCCTCCGGACATACCATCATGCACTGCCCGCATCCAATGCATCCGAAGACGCCCTGTCCGGTTGGCCTTGCTTTGCCTTCATGTAATTCCAGGTCCAGGTCGCTGCATACCGCCACACATTTCCCGCAACCCTTACATTTTTCAGGATCTACCGAAATGATCCCGGGTTCTTTAGTTCGTGAAGTTGGAATTGCCATAGGGTTGGTTTTATTGATGATCAAACTTACATAATAATTAAGATTCTTACACACACCGCATAAAAATCAGAGACCACAGCCTTAACTTTATAGTGATAACGAGCTCGAAGCTCAATGTTTTACATAATCTATAAAGACATGAAA
>Ga0074199_1001141_pt1 | contig 26964 bp, 22 predicted proteins | sample EPASupsiteSAE347_FD_64528 | JGI IMG/M metagenome (GOLD analysis project Ga0074199, IMG submission 64528) | Bioremediated contaminated groundwater from EPA Superfund site, New Mexico - Sample SAE3-47 | ecosystem: Environmental > Aquatic > Deep subsurface > Groundwater > Contaminated ... | reverse complement strand
CGCCCGGCGCTGACGCCGGGACGGGCGGTGTTGATCTCGGTGGAGATGAAAGAAGGCGAAAAGATCGGTGCGTTTAATGCGGCGGTTCAGGCGGCCATCGGCAAGGTGCGTCCGATCATGGCCGACGGCGTGGATTTCGTTACGCTCTCCGACCAGCCCAAGGCCGTGGCCGACAAGCTCCATCACTTCGGCAAGTCGTTCATCGAAGCGGTCCTTATCGTCATTATTGTTTCGATCTTTCTGATGGACTTCCGCTCGGCCATGGTCGTGGCCGCAGCGGTGCCGTTGACCGTGGCGTTGACCTTGGCCGGCATGCATCTGTTCCACATCCCCCTCCATCAGATTTCGGTGGCGTCGCTTATCATTGCCCTGGGTCTGCTGGTTGATGATCCGGTGGTGGCGGCTGATGGCATCAACCGGGAGATGGCCCATGGTCGGGCGCGGGAAATTGCCGCTTGGCTGGGTCCCTTTAGGTTGCGGCGGCCGATCCTGTTCGGCACGATCATCAATATCCTGGCCTTCCTGCCGCTGATTTTATTGCCGGACGAGACCGGCGAATTTATCATGGCCATCCCGATTGTGGTTACCGTCGCACTGGTCGCCTCGCGGATAGTGTCCATGACCTTCGTGCCGCTGTTGGGTTATTATCTTCTGTGTGGCCAGAAAGGACTGGAAGTGGAAGGCGCGCAACCGCGATCATTCGTGCTCTTCCGGTGGGTGGATCTGGGCCTGCTCAAGATAATGCCCCGCTACCGGCGTTTTCTATCCGACTCATTGCAGCATCCCTACCGGACCCTGGCCGTCGGGTACGGGATCTTGCTGGTCAGCTTCGGGTTGGTGCCGTTTTTCGGTTCGCAGTTTTTCCCCTCGGCCGACCGGAATCAGTTTCTGATCGATATCGAGATGCAGGCCTCCTCGGCCTTGCAGAGCACAGAGCAGATTTGCCGGCAGGTTATGGAGGCCGTGCGCAAGAACGATGAGATCGAATCGGCGGCGGCCTTTATTGGCGGCACCGCGCCCTGTTTCTATTATAACGTGGTGCCCCAATCCCCGGATACGCGCTTGGGCCAGATTCTCGTCAATACCGAACGCGCCGACCAGGTGCCGCGGCTGATCAAACGCCTGCGGGACGAGCTTGAATCCGTGGCCGGCGCCCGTTGCGTGGTCAAATCGCTCGAACAGGGTCCGCCGGTCGGCGCGCCGATCCAGATCCGGATCAACGGCGAAAATTTAGACGAACTGCGCCGGATGGCCGATCAGGTTGCAACGGCCCTGCGCGGGGCGGGCGCCTACAAGGTTTACGACGACCTCGGCACGCGCGTGCCGACTCTGCGGCTTTCGATCGACCAGGAGCGGGCCAATACACTCGGCGTGCAAAACGCCCAGATCGGGCAGGCCATGCAGGCCGCTTTCAGCGGCATCAAGGTCACCGAATTGCGCGAGGGCGAACATCTGGTGCCGGTGGTGGTGCGGTTGCGTTCCGAGGAACGCAACCGGGCTGCGGCCATCAACAACCTCTATGTGGAGAGCGCCCAGCAACAGTGTGTGCCGCTTGCGAGCTTCGCGCGCGCGGAGCTGGACACTCAGTTCGCCAACATTCCGCGGTTCCAGCAGTTGCGTACCGTAACCGTGCGGGCTTACTCGTCACTCAACGAGTTGCCATCCGCCGTGCTGGCGCGCGCGCGCGCCGCGCTCGCGAACATTCCCATCCCGCCCGGTTATCGGTTGGAGTTCGCCGGCGAGGACAAGGAGATGCATAAGAGCATGAACGCCATGCTAATGGTGGTTCTGATCTCCATCACGGCAATCATGATGACCATGATCGTTCAATTCGAGTCGTTCGTGAAGTCGCTGACGGTCATCCTGACCGTGCCGTTGGGATTGATCGGGACGTTCGCCGGCCTGGCCTTCAGTGGCAGCTCGTTCGGATTCATGGCCATGCTGGGCTTGGTGAGCCTGACCGGCGTGATCATCAGCCACATTATCGTGCTCTCGGACTTCATCGAGGAGGCGCGCGCGGAAGGCTATCCGCTGGAGGAGGCGCTGGTTCATGCCGGTCTGGCGCGACTCCGGCCCGTGCTGGTGACCGTGCTGGCAACGGTGGGCGGGCTCATTCCGCTTTATCTCACCGGCGGTTCGCTCTGGCACGCACTGACCGCCGTGCATATCTTCGGCCTCCTGTTCGCCACGGCCTTGACGCTCCTGGTCCTGCCGGTGATTTACAAGATCTTCACCCAAAATTTCGGTTGGATCAAATAAGCGCGGGAAGCATGACCGCCACCGCACAACGAGGAAATAAAAAAAGGAACCCATATGAACAGCAGCCAGCCGACAACCGAAATTCGCCTGAAAGGATTGGCGTTGAGCGGCGGACGCACCGTGGCCCGGGCATGCCTCTTCCGGGAACAGCGCCACAACAAGCTGCCGCAATATAAAGTATCCGGAACAGGCGTCGCGCGCGAGATCAAGCGGCTTGAACAGGCGCTGGCGGCCACCGCGGAACGCCTGGAAACCATCCGCAAGCAAGTTGAAAAAAGCATGGGTAAAGCGGAAGCGGAAATTTTTGTTGCGCAACGAATGATCGTCACGGAGGGCAAATTGCGCGATGACATCAGCGAAAGAATCCTAAAACGGGGATTTAATGCGGAGATGGCCGTCACGCAAATTTTTGACCGGCATGAAATGCAGCTGGCGGCGGTTGAAAACGAATATCTACGGGCGCGGGCCGGCGATATTGGCGAAATCAAGCGGCGAATTCTGGACGTTCTGGCGGACACCAGACCCTCGCTGGAATGCGAGCTCGAGGAACATTGCCAGCGAGGCCGCCATCGCATTGTCGTTGCCGAGGAACTTACCCCCAGCCTGACCGTTGACCTGGATACGGAGCACCTGATGGGGTTTTTAACGGAACACGGCGGAATCAATTCGCATGCCGCCATCCTTGCGCGCGCCCTCGGCATCCCGGCGGTGAGCGGTCTCAAGGATATCCGCAGCCGTGTTCGCTGCGGAACCGAACTTCTCATTGACGGCGATTCCGGGGAAGTGATTATCTGGCCGAGCGAAGAGACGCTGCTCACGCTTCATGCGACGCACAAGGAAAAGATGCGTTTGCCCGCCGCGGTGGAACCGGTTGCGGAACTTGAAGTTCTCGCCAACATCGGCACGGTCTCCGAGATATCACAGGTTCTTGCCATGAAAGCGGAAGGCATCGGTTTGTATCGCACGGAAATGGAGCTTATTGCCGCAGGCCGGATATTGGACGAGGACGAACTTGCCGAGCATTACTCTACGGCCGTGCGTTCGATGGAAGGCCGCAAGGTTATCATCCGGCTTTTCGATATCGGCAGCGACAAGCCGCTCCCTTCCATGGAAATTCCCAAGGAGGACAATCCGGCCCTGGGGCACCGCGGAGCGCGATTCCTGCTGGCAAGGACCGACCTGCTCAGGATGCAGGCAAGAGCATTGGCGCGCGCATCGCTCCTTCACCCCATTCATGTCATGTACCCAATGATCACCGGCCTTGGCCAGTTTATGGAACTGAAGGACCTTTTTACGAAGGCGGTCGCCGATTTGCCGTCCGGCGAAATTATTCATGGGGTCATGCTGGAAGTTCCCTCCGCCTGTTTTCAGGCATCGGAAATCCTTGCGCAAGCCGATTTCGCCAGCATCGGAACCAATGACCTGACCCAATATTTTTTCGCCGTTGACCGTAACAACGAGCTGGTTGCCGCCGACTTCAACCCCGACCAGCCGGTTTTCTGGAATCTTCTGAAATCTGTTGTCGAGGCGGCGCGCCGCCGCGGCAAGCATCTTTCGTTGTGTGGAGAGCTTGCCGGCGACCCAAAGAATGTTCCCCGTCTGATCGCTATCGGGGTTAAGTCGGTCAGCGTAAGTCCAAGGGCCATCAGTGCCGTCCGGCAAACGGCCAGGGCATACCTTGAACGTTCTTCATCGCAAAACAAAGAAGGACCGATTAATTTGGCCGGAAAAAAATGCCTGCCATGTAAAGGCGACGTGCCGCCGCTCAAGGGAGCGGAACTCGCCGCGCTTATTGCGCAACTCGACAACGAATGGAACATCTTGGACGGCCGCCATCTGGAGAAAAAATTCGCATTTCGGAACTTCCGGGAAGCGCTGGATTTTGCCAACCTGGCCGGAGACGTGGCGGAAACCGAGCAGCACCATCCGGAAATCACAGTTGCCTGGGGAAAGGTGACCATCCGAATCTGGACGCACAAGATCAATGGGTTGACGGAAAACGATTTTATACTCGCAGCAAAGATTAACGAATCCCTGAATCGGACGGCTTAGCCGATTCGGTTCTTCTTCAGCGCGCGCGCGTCCTTGCCGATGTTCGCCGCGGCTTGGGAGTCCGAGAGGGTCAGTCCTACAAATAACAAACAAGCCCATTTCGATGCCTACCCCATTTGCACGTTCCCAACGGTTTTAAATGTAGCAGGGCGCAGTCCGAAAAGCCAGTTTAATCCCTACTACGTCAAAGCACTCGAAGGGCTGGACATCCTTCGTCCCTTAGCGGCTGAACAAGTCCCTCCTTCGCCAAAGCGGTATGGCAGGCAGGCTCTCCTCCGTTCCTTTCATGCCTGGACTTCTGCAAAACAGGCATTTAAAACTCCGCTCACAGAGCGGTGCTACATCGCAAGCAATACATTGCACTTGCGCATAACTTCCACCGCCGGCACTGCACCCAGGCCTGCTGCAGGTTATCCCGGTTCACGCGCGGAACACATCCCCGTTTGACAGTGTTTTGTTTTTAATCTATAGTTGCTTTCATCTCGTAAGAAATTCTTACATCATGAGGCGCCCATGCATTTTGACATCGTGCGACTATCCTCGAAGGGGCAATTGGTGATCCCGGGCGACGTGCGCAAACGCTTCGGTCTTCGGCCGGGTACGAAGCTGGCCTTGTTCAGCGACGGCAAGCATATCCTGCTGAAACCCATTCACGTGCCCGATATTTCGGCTTTTAGCCGGATGGCCATAGCCGCCCGGAAAGTGATGGCACGGACCAAAGCTGGACGGAATAACGCTTTAGGTTGAACGCTGTTAAGCATGCAGCAAGACGAGGAAGCCATTATGAGCGGCGAACACATGCTCTTCCGGCCGCCCGGCGAAGCCGACAGCCTCATCATCCGCGTTGCCGAAGGTTGCCCGTGGAACCGCTGCGCCTTCTGCGGCATGTACAAAAGCGTGCCATACAAGTTTCCCGGGCTCAGGAAGATTGAGGCGGAAATCTTGCGCCTTTGCCAGGGCCATGGCGGGAAGGCCGATCGCTTCATGTTCCGGGCATGGGTGCGGGAGGAAACGCGGCCCGAGGCGCGGCGCATTTTTCTCGCGGATGGCGACGTCATGCATCTCGACTTCCAGGAACTGGAACAAATACTGTTGATACTGAACGCGCAATTCAAAAACCTCGTCCGCGTCAGCATGTATGCCAATGGCGCCTCGATTTTAGCCAAGACCGACGACCAATTGCGCCAGCTGAAGGCGCTGAAGCTCCACACCCTCTACATGGGGCTGGAAAGCGGCGATAACCAGGCACTCAAGGAAGTTGACAAGCGCGAAACGGCCGAGGATATGATCCGGGCCGGACAGCACGCGCAGGCTGCGGGCCTGCGAATGTCGGTCATGGTGCTGATTGGATTAGCGGGCAAAGAGCATTCGCTTAAACACGCCCGCGCCACCGCCGCAGCGCTCAACCGGATGCAACCGCGCCTGCTATCGGCCTTGCGATTAATCGTTACGCCGAACACAAAGCTTGCCACAAGCGGATTTCAAATGCTCACCGAGTACGAAGCCGTTGTGGAAACCCGCGAAATGATTGCCGGGCTTGAACTCGAACAGACGGTATTCCGTGCCGACCACTCGTCAAATATTGTTCCGCTCGAAGCCCGTTTTCCGAAAGACAAAGAGCGACTGCTTGGCCAGCTGGATGCGCTCATGGCATCCGGCCGGCTTGACAGGAAATCACCCGGAGCCCTGCCGTTCTGGCTGTAAGGCTGCTGCGGACGCTTATCTGTTTTCCTCAGCGTCAAAGCACTCCCACCGCCGGACGGCAGCACATAATAATATCTGTTTGAATATCCGCCCGGCATACCGTAATTTAATGCCGTGTATTTCTATTTGGAAGGGTGGCTGAGTGGACGATAGCACCGGTCTTGAAAACGACCCAAAATATTTTCGCAATTCCCTGCTATTGGCGCAATTACACAAGCAAAAAACACTTATAAAAAAGCCCGGTTATGCCATGAATTACCATGGGTAACCATGAATCCCTCCCGACCGGTGACAAGTGGTGACAAGTTTTTTGTCACCGGCAGGTGGTGACAATTTTCTGCCATGTAGCGCTCCCCTAGAGCCTTCCCTCGACGAAAGACAATCAAAATAATTCGTTTTGCTCACCATGCCGATTGCCGGCCTTAACGGGGGGCGAAGCAGCGGTTGGCAGTGTTTTCTTGTATTTGCGCTTCCGGATTCGTCCTGATTCCCATTCTGCATCAAGATCAGTTAGGCATGATTGGATTTTCCCCACTTTCTGAGTCGCCCGGTAATCCCCTCATCACCGCGTCATCAGCGCGAACACGCCCCAGCCCAGGTATTCACGCGTGTAAGCGGCGTAGCGCTCGGGTTCCGAGGTTAGTTTGGCTCGAACATCTTTCGCGAACTCGTCGTCGGGATTGTCTTCAAGCCATCGGCGCATGGTGAGCCACTTGGCCGCCTCGTATCTGTCCCAGCTGTCTTGGTCTGCCAAAACCATTTCCACGACGTCGTAGCCGAGGTGGCCGAAAGACGCGAGAAGTTCCGGAAGCAGGAGAAAGTCGGAGATTGAGCCGGCAAGACACCCCCTGGCAACATCTTCCGTCGGCGGTAACTGCCGCCAGTAGGGCTCGCCGATGAGGATGATCCCTCCGGTGCGCAGGCTCCGCGCCAGAAGCTCGATAGTGCCGATGACTCCCCCTGCGATCCAAGTGGCACCGACACAGGCTGCCACACTGGCCTTCTCGTCAGAGACATAGCCGGAAGCATCGCTATGGATGAACTTGACTTGATCGGCGACGCCGAGTTCTACAGCACGGAGTTTCGCTTGCTCGGTGAACAACTGGCTCATGTCGATGCCGGTGCCGATGACGCCGTGATCGCGTGCCCAGGTGCACAGCATCTCGCCCGAACCGCTGCCGAGGTCGAGCACTCGTGTCCCCGTTTCCAGACGCAGCGCCGCGCCGAGAGTAGCGAGCTTTTCGGGTGTGAACGGGTTATGAATGCGGCGAGCACTTTCAGTGATGTTGAATATCCGTGGGATGTCCATTGTGAAAAATTTCCTTACGGGTGTGAATAGATTCGGTCAGGGCCTAACGAATAGCGTTTTATCAAGTGTGCCGCGAGCATACAACGGTGGCCGAAGCGGGACAAGCGCAAACGAGCGGCATAATGGACGACGGGAGCATCCACCCATAGACAGAATATCAACCAAGGGTGAACGCCTGCCTTGTGCCTCCGAGTGCCCGCAGGGCACGAGGTAGTGCGCCAGGGCATTGTCCGTAGTCCTAATGCTTCTGTAAGTCGCCGCCAGGCCAGTGTACTCAATCATCAACGACTATTCCCAATCCGTGCATGTCACTGGCCCGTCTGGAACGTGTAGATGACCGGGTCCAGCGGTACACCAGCGGCACTCTGAAAATTCTTGTGCGACGGGCTGTTCAGCCCGAGCCGGTATTGATGGTTGGGCTCCAGGCGAACGGGCAACACGCAAGTACGCTGATCCTCCGTCCAGTGCGGCCTTTCACCCTCAGGCACAGCCGGATAATTGGCGCCGCCGCCGGTCCATGAAAAGCCACCGCCCATCGGCACGCTGAACGTGATGCGCAGTTCCGTAGTTCGCGGGTCAATCGCATCCGCGCCGTTGGCCGGCCGCATTTCCAGAATGGCCGGCTTCTGAGTCTTGGCCGTCACTTCGCCGCCCGCCCCCCGCGTGGTGAAGTAGATTGCCGATGGCGGCGCGGGCACGCCCGCAGCACTGCGGAAGTTGCGGTGGCTTTTGGAATTGATGCCGACGCGATAGTAATGTCCCGGCTCCAGTTTCACTGGCAACACCGCAGTGCGTGTGTCACGCCAGTGCGGCTTTTGACCATCAGCGATGGTCGGATAATTGGACCCACCACCGGTCCATGAGAAGCCGCGCGCCATATCGCGGTCGAAGGTGACGACGATTTCGCTCGTAGCCGAATCGACATCCGTGGCACCCGCCGCCGGCGTCATCGCGACGATCCTCGGCGGCCCTTCGGCCGCAGAGTTCGTGGCCGGCGCGATTTCTTCGGCAAGTGCTGCATAGCCGATCGCCAATACGATGACCGCTGCCGTCGCTGACCATACTCGTGACGATCTCCCGAATGCTTGAATCATTACTGGTCTCCCTTTCATCTGTCTTTCCACATAACGTCCGAAACCCACCTATTTGATTTTCGTAGCCTTGGGATTCTGTCCGTTTTGATGGAGGATTAAATCGGTTACTCGGCCCTGGTTATCCTTGACGAAAGTGATTTGCGCATTGACAACTTTGTAGAAAAACTCGGTCTCGGATTCGGGAAAGATTTCCAGAAAGCTTTGGCCGGTGAGACGGACCAGCAGCCGGTCACCATCACGACGAATCGTGAAGACCGCGCCCGGTGCGAGTTGGTACTCGCCCACATAGGTGTTGTACAATTTTGGGTCCAACTTGACGGCCTGGCGTTCTTTGGGGGGCTTATCGGAGATTTTCTTTGCGGTCTGGTCAAGGCCGTTTTGGTGCAACACCAAACTTTGCACTTTGCCGCCAGCGTCCTTGTTGAAGGTGATCCGGGCGTTGACTACTTTGTAGAAAAAGTCGGACTCGGATTCAGGGAAGATTTCGCAGTACTCCTGGCCCGTGAGTTGGGCCATCAACTTTTCACCGTCCCGCCGCAGATTGAAGAAGGCGTTTGGCGCCAGTTCATATCGCCCGACGTACCGATCAAGGATATCCGATTTCAGATTAATCGCAACGCGTTCCTTCGCCAGCTCGAAGTGTGCCAGTGGATGCTTGGGTTCAAGGAGGTGAAAGCCAATGTCGTCAATGGAGTTGGCCGAGTTGGACAGCACCACCACGCCCCGCCGCTTCTTCTTATCGAAGCCGATAAAGGAATGGTATCCTCCCGTTCCGCCGTTATGCCAGATCGCCTCCGTTCCGAATTTGTTCAGGATATGCCAGCACAGGCCTATCTGCATATCGGGAGAACCGGCCGCATGCCGTGGCACCTGCGTCAGTTGCATGGCCGGCCACAGGTCTGACTTGGCCAGCCCGAGATTGGCCGCGACAAATTTAAGCATGTCGTTTGCCGTGGAGCGTAATGCGCCTGCCCCGGCGAGTGTTGGGATGTCCCAGTTCGACACCGGCTTGCCCGCCGTGTTGTGGCCGATGGCCAGTCGCGCACCGAGTCCAGGCGGAAGCACGATCTGCGTGTTGGTCATGCCGAGAGGCCGGCAAATGCGCTGGACCACCAAGGCCTCGTAATTGGTGCCAGCCTTCCGAGAGAGGACATGTCCCAGCAACCCGGCTCCCAGGTTTGAGTACTCGTAGGTCGCACCGATGTCGCGGGGTAGCGTGTAGCCAGAAAGGAAAGCATACATTTGCTCGACCGTGTAGTCGGCGTAGGGATTGTTCGCATCGCTCGGAGTAAAGTTGTCCGGCATCCGCGGAAGGCCGGAGGTGTGCGTGGCCAAATCAAGCAAGGTGATCTGCCGGCCATTTCGGGCGGGGACTTTCACTGCGGGCGGAAGATATTTCGAAATCGGGTCGTCCAGTTTCATCTCGTCCCGCTCGACTGCGTCCGCCAGGAGGAGCGCGGTGAAGACTTTCGTGGCGGAGCCGATTTCAAAAACCGTGTCCCCGTCAACCGTGCGGTCACTGCCGCGGCTCAGCTTCCCGTAACGGATGATCCTCGCCTCTTTTTCGTCCACAAGCCCGACGACGATCCCCACGCCCTGTTTGGCAGTATCAATGCGCTCGCGCAGGATGACTTCGATTTCCGAGTCGGAGGGCAGGTTTTCCGCGGCGTGCAGAAATGAGGCCACCCACAAAAACAGAATGGCAATAATCGATTTACGTAGCAGCCAGTTCATGAGATTTGTTCTTCCGTTGTTGCTTTTGGTTTGCTTTCGTTTTGTGTCGAACGGCCGGGCCAGGCTGATCTGACGATTGTTATCCAAGCTCCATTTCGTAATGAATCATGTTCTGTTTAGGATCACGATCCCAAGGCACTCGCTTAACCTCTCGAAATCCGCAAGCGATGTACATCCGCTGGGCCGGAGTAAAGAATGGGTGATCGTTTGTTGAGACCTTCGCTGCCTTGATGCCCATGACGTTGAACCGTCGAATGATTTCGTGGATCTGCTGCTTGCCAAACCCTTGGCCTTGAAATTCAGGAAGAATGCAATTGTGACCAATGACGCCGTATGCTGGCCGTAGTCGCGGATCGAAACAGAAAAAACCTACAAGATCTGCTTCGGCCCAACTCAAGAATGTGCATGCGCCCACGGTGCCAGGATTCTCGAATACACTACGGTCTGCTTGTTCCCATTTCTCGATTTCGGACTCCCAGTTGTGCTGGTCGGTTGCGACTAGTTTTGCATAACTTCGCTTAAGGAGCCAGGCCACAACGCCTGGTCCACGCTCAAATGGAGGTGTGAATCGCAGATTCATTGTTCGACTGGATAATGGCCGTAAGTAAACAGTCTCTCCAAGGAATACTCTTTACCCGTAGATTTATTCAACGCATCGCGAAGCTTGTATTGGACGTTGTGTGTCAACCTTCGGCCTTTGCACGCCCGAGCTACCATCTTGTATGTGATCTGCTCAGTTGAGATGACGACAAGGTCTCGTGCCTTTAGACCATGGTCCGCCATGATTCGTGCGATGGGTTGCTCTCCGAGGTTACGTTCAATCTCAATATTCATTTCAGAAAGTTTCCTTCAAGGCCAACGCAGCGAATTAGGCATGGCTACTTGACGTCGGCTGCCCCCTGCTTGGTGGCCATGTTCTTCTGCTGCACATAAATCAATGCGCCGGTGTCAAAACCCAGGGCCTTTGCCTTTGCAGTGAGGGAAGCCATAACCGTTTCTGACAGTTCGGGCTGTCTCGCCAGGATCCACAGGTAGGACCTGCTGTTCCCGCAAATGAGCACGTACGAGTAATCGCGCTCATCAATCCCGATAATATTGTAGCCGCCATAAAACGGTCCAAAGAAGGAAACCTTCAATCGGCCCAGATCGGGTCCGGAAACGAAATAAGCCCGGCCCTCTACTTCCTTCCAACGATTCAGCTTGGGATCAAACCCGCGGTTCACAACCCGCAGGCCGCCATCCTCCTTCAGGCTGTAGGTTGCTGCGGATTATCAGGCCTCTTTCAAATGAGTGATCAAGTCTCGCGATTTCATACCAGGTGCCCAGATAGCGCTGCACGTCGAATCGCTTTACAGCGACGACACCATCGGGGATATGAACACAGCCGCACACTCCAACCAAAAGCAGGCATAAAGCTCTTTTCATAACCATTCCTTCTGGCCAACGTTTGAATAAACGAAAAAGGGGCATGCCGTCACCCGTGGGCACACGGCGATCTCATACCGCTACGGCCAGTTTCCTCGGAGGAATGCCAAGGATCAGCAATGCACGGATCAGCAGGTCAAGAGAGACAGATGGATCGCCCTTTTCCATCATGGCTACCCGGGGTTGACTGGTGTGCAATTTTTCCGCTAATGTTTTTTGCGTAAGCCCCTTTTGCTTCCGGGTTTTCTCAAGTGATTTGGCTAAAGACAGCTTCATTTCAACATAGGCTTGTTCGTCAGGGGTCAGATTGAGAAAATCAGCCGCATCCCCAAACTTCCACCCCGCCTTTTCAAGCCGTTTTTGTTTTTCCGGATTCATGATTATGCTCCCGTTGTCATGTCGTATTCGCGCAGACGCCTGCGACAGGTTTTGATAATTTGATCGGGTGTTTCCCGTGTCTTCTTGCTAAATACCTCCACGACCAGAATGGCATCCGGGTCTATCCGATAAATGATTCGCCATTCGGCCCGCGCATCCTTCACGCGCAGTTCATGACAGCGCGGCCCAATGCCCGGCATAGGCCGAGAATACGGCATGGCCAACAATTCGCCACGTTGCAGTCTGCCAAGCAGACAGCCGGCTTCAATTCGCGCTTCGGCGGAAAAAGGCGGAGTCTTTATCTCACCATGCAGCCAGCCAATCGGCTTTCTTCCTTCTGTCATCGTTTTTACCTTATATCAGAATTGATATACTTGTCAACCCTATTCTTTCGTTATTTTCAGCAGTCCATTCCCGCTTGGCTTCCCAGTTCCGGGCAATCATGAATTCACAAAATAGAAAACAAGAGAGCACCACGAATAATAAATGGCCGTTCAAGTGCGTATAGTTTTCGGCAATTTATCGGACAAACATAGGATTCGGATGGTTACCCGAGTGTTTCTTTTGCCCATTGAAGGGCCTGGTTCAATACCGGCCGTTCCTGATCCACGCGAGCCATGATTTTCGCCAGCAGTCGCAAATAGCTGTCCAGGGCACGCCGGACATCCGCACCCATTTCCTTGCCGGAGAATAACTCTTTCTTCCGCACGCCAAAATCCAGGTTGGGTTGGATAACCTTGCTATCAATGGGAAAGCCCACATCGTAGCCGGTAAGCAGTAACCGCCGGTCCTTATGCCCTTTGTTGTCGCACTGGTCCAGATACCAGGTGGATGAAGCGCCAAGCGCATCAACCTTTAAGAGACGCAGGACGATTTGCTCCTTGGCAAACAGATCGGTAATTTCAACCAGCGGCACGCTGAATGTCCGCAGAGCGATGATTGTCTGGATGAACCGCGCATAGGCGGAAGAATACCGGCTGTCTTTGCCGGCGTGATTTCGCCTTCAATCACCGGCGTTTGGTCTGCAACTGGGCCCAGGTCGCCGCCCTTTGTTCTTCTTTTCCTGCGCTCCAACCGGTTCACCGGGCGTATTCAGATCGGAAGCCACCAGAAACCCGCCCAGCTATATCTACACTTTCGGGTTTACGTAATTCCAGGTTGGCACAGCTTGTCCCGCAGTTCTGTGCTCAGGGTTGCCATAGGACCCTTATCTGTTTTTGTACGACACCGGTGTCGCACAAAAGGCGTTGTGCGTCATGCGTGTCGCACAAACCCGGTTGTGTGCCGTGCGCGTCACGCAAACTCCTTCTGCTCTGTGATCTTGATCAGCCGGTCAAAGGCCAGAACGGACGGGCGTCGGCCGGCACCTTCTTCATGCAGGCGCAACACCTTTGCGGATACCAAGGCATCCATGATACGTTCCGCCGTGCGTCTCGGGACACCCGCCCGCTTGACAAAGTCGGCCACAGTGATGAAGGGATTGTTGAACAAGGCATCCAGAGTTTGCAGGGCATACTCGGAATGCGTTGCATCGTTGATCTCGCCCTTCATGCGATTGTAGAGGGATAGGATCGCCGAGGCGCGCTGGCCGTTCAGCGATGCCTGGTCCGTCACGGCCTGCAGGAAGAACTTCACCCAGCCCTGCCAATCGCGTTCATCTGAAATCGCGCCCAATCCGTCATAATATGCCCGCCGATGTCCTTCAAAGTATTCGCTGATGTAGAAGGTCGGACTGGCGATCAGGCCCTTGGAAACGAACAAGAGCGGAATCAAGATACGTCCGACGCGACCGTTGCCGTCCAGAAAGGGATGCAGGAGTTCGAATTGCGCATGGGCAATGGCGGTCTGTACGATTGTGTCCCGGTGCGTCATCGCCATAAAACCTTCGAGTTCGGGCAGGGCTGTTTGCAGGTCACTTGGCGAGGGCGGAATAAAGATGGCTTCATCAATCGAGGTGCCGCGATACCCGATGTAGTTCTGTATTGTTCGAATACACCCGGGCGACTTCTTCTCACCGCGCACGCCAGTCATCAGTAGTTGGTGGATCCGGCAGATCACGTCGACTGTAATACCGGACTTCTTGAGCCATGCCACCGCTTCAGATAACGCTTTACGATAATTCTGAACCTCTTTGATATCATCGATCCGTTCCGTGTCTTTCCGGGGGGCTGCGTCATACCGCAGAACATCTTCCAGGCTCGCATGGGTCCCCTCAATCCTGGAACTTAGCACCGCTTCCTGGGTCGAAAGGGGAGACAGCAGAAGCTCGGGATTCACCATAGATTGCAGGATGCCGTCGAAGCGCGCCACGGCTGCCTGTGCCATGCCGATCAGCGGGATTAGTTCCTCCCATTTGAGTTCATGGATTGGAATCGCTTGAGGTTTATAAGGCGTCTTCATTAAGGTTTTCCTCTCATTAGATCACGATCGGCCTTTTCTTGAGCGTTTGGACCAGATCCTTTTCCGTCTCCGCCAGCCACTCCTTGATATTGTCCGGCGTCTTAAGTGTTCCGCTGGTCAACCACACATTCTGTGTCTTCGGTTCCAACAATTTTGCGGCAGCCACCGCCACGTTGTGGAATTGCTGGGGCAGCGCGTCGGTCCTGATACGCCAAAGCTTCCATGGCCAACAGCCGCATGAAATCCGCAACCCATGCCGGCGCATAACGCAGGTCCTTCAGAATCGTCTTCCTGTCTGCCGCGGAGAGTCGCCTGCGGAGAGTGGCGAGGACCTGGTCGTCCACATGCTGCCGGCCCAGATGCCGAAGGGCCTGAATGACCAGTCCACTGGTTCGCCCGACTGTTGCCATGTTTTTCATTGTCGTGTGCCTGAGGATGATCTGTTGTTTACCGAACAGGACTGACCGTGAACGTCCGCTCGTCAGGTAAACGAGCTTCATGGGAACCTGATCGGAAAGGCCGAGGAAATTGGCGGCCCGAGCGCCAGACGCCTGAAGGCGAACTGCATCGCGTCCAGCCAAGGCCTTCGCTACAGTATCGGGCGAAGGAGAAAGGAGGCCGAATTGAGTATCCTGCCGGGGGTAGTCATACAAGCCCCTGGCCACCTGCCGAATTGTCCCGGCTCGTTTGTGTCGTTTCAGAGCGGTGGCCACGGCAGTCCGACTGCCAAGATCTCTGAAATCATATGGGGAAAACACGGCACCCCTACCAGTTCCGTATATTCTGCTAATAACCTTGTTACAAACAGATTGCATCTATTATCACCCTTTCTTTATGCCACAAATATGTATATGTATTTGTGACAAAAAGCAAGCGATTTATTGACGCAGCTATGATGCTGTGGCTGGAAACGAAATGACGTTGTCTTTTTGACTCGGCTTGATATTCCAATACTGCTCCGCTTGTTGAGGCGTGGCAAGCGCCTTGTAATGATCGAACAGGAGCCCGGTCGTCGTATGCCCCAGCATCAGCGCCACCTTGTTTGCGGATTGGTATTTCTGCAACGCCATCGTCGCATATGTATGGCGGCCAGCGTTCTTAGGGTAGTCTGAGAAATGTTTTCTTTCGAATCCCGCCTTGAGCCGGACCCGATCAAGCTGAATGCGGTATCCTTGTCCCCCTGGCACAATTATTCCAGATTCACGGCGGCAAGTCATGAGCCATTGGACAAGGTTTGGTTCCATCTCGACATGTCGGGCCCGGCGGCGCTTGGCGACTTCCGGCCGGACCGTGATCAAACCGTTCTCAAAGTTTATGTCTTCCCAGCGTAGCTGTCGAAGCTCGCTTGTCCGAAGTCCGGCAAAAAACGAAAGCGCCAGTGGCGCAACCATGCCCGGGACTTCGGCCTGTGCGGTGATCAACAGCTTCTTAATTTGGTCCGGCGCCAGGATGCCCGGAAGCACACTATCGCGCAACAGTTTCTTGCCGCGCCGGCTTGTGGACAACGGCGCGAACGGATTCAGCTTGGCATATTCCTTCTCGATCATCCAGTTGAATAGGCCGGACACGATGACTTTGAAATGCTGTCTACTCAACGGCGAATAGGGTTTATGCCTCCGCTTTTTTAATCCGCGCAACCATTCATCGGCATCAGAACGGGAAATGGATGTTACGGTCTTTTTCCCGAAGGTGTCGGCAAATTTCTGCAGGCGTCCGCGCAGGTCTTGCATGCTCCGATCTCGAAGGCCGTCTTCCTTCGATTGTTGCATGTAACGTTTGATCGCTTCATTCACCGTCAATGCTGGACCGGTGGGCAGGATATTGTGCTCGAGATAGAACACGGCGCTTTGTCGAAGCGTGGCCTTGCCGTCAAGAATTTTACGGGATTCCAGGACATCAATTCTTTCTTCATCCGAAAGATGATTGAGCGACACGGTCCTGTTTTTCAACTCAACGGCGCGTTCATCGCGGAGCCTGGCGGCATCGGTCTCTGCGTCTTTGCGGTCTTTGAATGACCGTTGGTATCGGGTCCCGTTCAAGAGCGTGCAATTGATCTGGAAGTTGGCGCCCTTGCGGACTGCGCCGCTTTTGTCTTGCCAGCGATAGCTCCTTGCTCTAATTTTAGGCCATTGCGCTTTGCTCATTGTTTTTGTCCTCCGTGAACGTATGGTTTCTCATGTGTCCATATCGTATCACTGTGACAAGTCGGTGACAAGTGCATTTTTCATGTTTTTTACGATTTTTACTGCAAACGCAAGACGTTGATAGCGAACACTTTGGAAGGGTGGCTGAGTGGACGATAGCACCGGTCTTGAAAACCGGCGAGCCGCAAGGCTCCGGGGGTTCGAATCCCTCCCCTTCCGCCCTCCTACACAAAACCGCTACGAAGGGCAGGCTTTTTTAGGGATGGAAACCTGCAGTATGGCCCGAACAGGCAAAATAAAATTTTATGAGTTGGCGAACACCTCGCTTCCATGTATAAATGGCTGGCACTTATGAACGTGTCGGTCGTTGGCGACGACCGACTTTATCCAGGGGACCCAAGCGCAAATGGCCACAACACTGACCAACCAGGAAATCCAGAAACTCATTCCCCACCGTTATCCCATGCTGTTGGTGGACCGGGTCATCGAATGCGACGACCAGAAACGCATTGTCGGGATCAAAAACATATCGGTGAACGAGCCGTTTTTCCAGGGGCATTTCCCCGGCACCCCCATCATGCCCGGCGTCCTGCAGTTGGAGGCCATGGCGCAGGTTGGCGGAATCCTGCATTGCCGCAAGACCGGGTCCCATGGTATTCTGCCGCTTTTCATGGGCATTGATAAAGCCCGGTTCCGCAAAATGATCACCCCGGGCGACCAGATGCGCATTGAGGTCGAAATCATCAACACCCGGGGAAACGTGATCCGGGCACACGGCCAAGTGCTGGTAGACGGCCAATTGGCATCCGAAGCCGACCTGTTATTCATGTTGACGGACCAGAAAGTATAATTATGACCACCATTCATCCCGCCGCCATCGTGACTCCCGGCGCCGAACTGGACGAAGGCGTTGATATCGGCGCCTACAGCATCGTCGGCGCGCACGTCAAAATCGGACGCGCTACGCGCATTATGCCGCATGTCTTCCTGGACGGTTGGACGATGATCGGCGAAGGTTGCACGGTATTCCCGTTTGCCAGCATCGGCACCCAGACCCAGGATTTAAAATACAAGGGCGCCGTCACGTTCGTTGAAATCGGCGACCATACCACTCTGCGCGAGTATGTCACCGTCAACTCCGGCACCAACGAAGGGGACGTAACCCGGGTCGGCTCTAATTGTCATATCATGGCCTATTCCCACGTAGCGCATCAATGCATTGTCGGTAACGGCGTCATCATTTCCAACGCCGGCACACTGGCCGGCCACGTGATAATCGAGGATAACGCCGTGATTGGCGGGCTTTGCGGTATTCACCAGTTTGTGCGCGTCGGGCGGCTGAGCATCATCGGCGGCTGTTCCAAGGCCACCCAGGATATTCCGCCTTTCATGATGGCAGACGGCAATCCCGCCACCATCCACGGCCTCAACACCATCGGCCTGCAGAGGCATGCCGTGACAGAAACCGTGCGCCGCACCCTGAAGGAGGCCTATCGCATTCTTTACCGGGAAAACCTGGCAATCCGCGCGGCCATTGAAAAAATGAAGACCGAATTGACCATGTGCCCGGAACTCGAGCACTTGATGGCATTTGTATCGACTTCGGAACGCGGCATTGCGCGCTAAGGACGGACCAAGCTTCGTCCAAGGGCTACGCCCTGGCACGCGCCGGCCTGTCCGCAGAAGTTTACCCGCCTACGGGCGGCGCCAAAGGCAACCAGGCCTTGGCGAAGGCGGGACCCTCCTACGCCCGAGCGCTACGGAGGGCAGGCGACAGACCGGAATTGGATAACGGACGGCGAAGATGATTCGCGATACAATATGAACAAACGCATCGCATGTCTTTTCATAGCCGGCATGGCGATATTGGCCGCGCCAGAGTTTCCAACCGTGTTCGCCCAGACGGACACCCAGGAAGAAGCAACCGCCCAAACGGCCGGCGCCTTCGCGAACTTCAACTTCGACCAGGTGGATATACGCTTCCTGGTCAAGCTGGTTGGAGACCTCACCGGCAAGCGGTTTGTGATTGACAAGGAAATTGACGGCAAAGTCACGGTCGTCACACCGCCGCAAATCCCCCTCAATGAAGTGTATCCCCTTTTTATTTCCATCATGGAAGCCTCGGGTTGCGCCGTCGTGGAGCGCGATGGCATCAGCCGGATCGTGGCACGCGAGAAGCGAACGACCCCCATTGCGCCGGTCCTGGGTGAAAGCGAAAAAGCGCCCGCCGACGGGGTGATCACCAAGGTGATTCGCGTCAATAACCTCCGTGTCGCCGACGTGCGCCGCCTGCTTGAACCCATGGTGGACCAGGGCAAGACCGGGGCCATGGGCGTCCTGGAGATGACCAACCACCTGATTATCACGGACACCGCCGCGAGCATCCGCCGCATCGAACAGATCATTGCGCAGCTTGACAAGCCCGGCATGACGCGCACAACGGAAATTTATGTCCTGCGGTTTGCCGATGCCGAAGGCATCGCCGCCGAATTGAACCTGGCCATGACCAGCGCCGGCAGCAAGCAGGAGACGCAGGGCGAACAATTGCGCCAACGCCTGCCAAAGCCCGCGGATGGGGGAACGGCCGCAGCACTCCCCAGCGATGCCGTGGTCGTGGCGGCCCCCCACTCCAACAGCCTGATCCTGGTCGGCACCCCCGGACAGATCGCCGAATTGAAACGGATCATTTCCGCCATGGATACCGAGCCCCGCAGCGGTTACGGGCATCTCCAGGCGATCTTTCTGAAATACCTTTCCTCTGACGAAGCCGCCAAGAGTTTGACGGCCCTCATTTCCAAACGCGTCGAAAAACCGCAAAACCAGAAAATATCCATTGAGTCCAGCCTGGGCAACAACGCCCTGCTGGTGGATGCCGCCCCGGAAGATTTCAAGATGGTCAAGGAACTGATCGAACAGCTGGACCAGCCCCCGCAACAGGTCCTGGTGGAAGTCATGATCGCCGAATTGACCTTGAGCGATGGGAGCAGCCTGGGCGCCGAGTTATTGATAGGCGGCAAAGCTGCGCAGGGCTCCACCATCGCGGTGGGGGGCATGCGCACATCCGAAGGCGACGACAAGTTGATGGAGCAAATCACGAGCGGAATGGTGCCCGAAGGCCTTACATTCGGCCTGGCCCGTGGTAGTTACACGGACGCCAATGGGAATGTGGTGCCGTACATTCCGGCGCTGATCAATATCCTCGCCATCCAGCAGAAGGGTAAATTCAAGATTCTCTCCAACATCCCGCTCTGGACCCAGAACAACCAGCCGGCCAACGTCACGATCGGCAAGAACATTCCCATTCTGAAATCCACCGTCTCGGCCGGGGCCGGCACAGCCCGCGATTATATCGAAAACATCGATCGCGTGGATGTCGGCATCAAGCTGAGCGTCACCCCGCACATCAATCCCAACCGCGAAGTGTTGATGAAGCTTAATCCGAGCATTGAGGCCATCCTGGAAAGCTCCACCGGCGGCAAGCCCTATACGCCGACGATCGCCAAGCGGGAAGTCACCACGACCCTGACCGTGCCGGATGGCGACACCATTGTCATCAGCGGCCTGATGCGCGAAGATACCGTCCTGAATGACCGTAAAATTCCATTCCTCGGTTCGATTCCCCTGCTGGGCTGGCTGTTTCACACCAAGGAGGAAGCCGTGGAACGGACCAACTTGCTGATCTTCGTAACGCCGCACGTCTCAACCAACGCCGCCAGCGCACTCGCCTTGACCGACATGATCAAGTCGAAGACGGCGTTCCAAGCGACGTCAAACCTGGTGATCAAGAAATTGAGCGATTAAGTGATTCAGAGATTGAGTGATTGAAAGAATTGCCGCCTATGGCGAAAATTTACATGATAACTGAACCTTAAAATTATCGGATCTCATCCGCCGTCGCAGAAAATCACTGAATCGCTTCCGCCTTTGGCGGATCCGCCTATGGTGGAAAATCACTAAATTTCTTCCAATGCCTCCTGAATCCGAGACAACCGAATCCGCGGCCGAGATGGCGCAGTTAAGGTCGCTGGCGCAAAAATTTCACCTGGAACTGATAACAGCGGTGGATGACGCCATGCTGGCCGCCGATTTGGCCGCCGACTTGCCGGTGGAATGGGCGCGCGCGCACGCCATGTTGCCGATCCGGCATCATGGCAAAAGCGTTCTTTTACTCCACGATCCGACTGCCATCAGCGCGCAGAAACACCTGGAACTGCTCCTCAAACAGGAACTGCCGCCGATGCTTGCGCCGCAAGCGGTGATTATGAACGCCATCGAGCGCAGTTATTTCAGCCGCTCGGATACCGCGCGCGAGTTCCTCCGCGACCTGGACGAGATCTCGCCCACTCCGGACAAAACGTCTCCGCGCAGCGACGACCTTTTACAGGTGAGCGAGAATGCACCCATTACCCAGCTCATCAACTTGATCCTGCTGGAAGCCATCAAGGCCAACGCCTCCGATATCCACGTCGAGCCATTCGAATCGCACCTGCGGGTCCGGTTCCGCATTGACGGCGTGCTCTACGAGCAAACGTCGCCGCCGAAACACCTGGAGCCCGCCCTGATATCGCGGCTCAAGGTCATGGCCCACATGGATATCGCCGAAAAACGCCTGCCCCAGGATGGCGTGGCGCGGGTTCGCATCGGCGAACGCGAAATCGATATCCGCGTCTCGTCCATACCGGTGGCCGAAGGCGAGCGTGTCGTCCTGCGGCTGCTTAATCGCAACACCACGGTACTGCCCTTGGCCGGGCTCGGGCTCTCGGCGACAATGCTGGAGGCCATTGATCGTCTGCTTCAGGAGCCGAATGGCATCATTATCGTGAGCGGGCCGACCGGGAGCGGCAAGACCACCACCCTGTATGCGGCGCTCCAGCAGTTGAACAAGTCGCGATCGAACATTTTGACCATCGAAGATCCGATCGAATACCAGCTCCCGGACATCGGCCAGATCCAGGTGAAACCCAAAATAGGGCTGACGTTTGCCAACGGCTTGCGGCATATTCTGCGCCAGGACCCGGACACGATCCTGGTGGGCGAAATCCGGGACCTGGAAACGGCCGAAATCGCCGTCCGGGCGTCACTGACCGGCCACTTAGTGTTCACCACGCTTCACACCAATGATGCGCCCAGCGCCGTCGTCCGGATGATCGACATGGGCGTGGAGCCCTATCTGCTGGCCGCCTGCCTGCGCGCCGTGCTGGCCCAGCGCCTGATCCGCCAACTGTGCCCCGTCTGCCGCCGGCCAGTCACCCTGACTGAGGCGGAGAGCGCCGTGCTTAAGGCCGCGCACTGTGCCGGGAAGCCGCAGGCCGTGTGGTCGCCGCAAGGTTGTCCAGCCTGCCTGGAAGGATATAAGGGGCGCACGGGGTTGTTCGAGCTTATGATCGTGAATGCGGACATGGCCGATGCCATCCGCGCCGAACGCCCCAACAGCCAAACCCTGCGCGCTCTGGCCATCCGCGGCGGCATGACCACCCTGTTGGACGACGGCGTGGAAAAACTTGCGCGCGGCCTGACCAGTTATGCGGAGTTGTTGCGCACAATAGGAAGAAATGCATAGAGGATAAATCAAAATTCCAAATTCCAAAATCCAAATTTCAAGCAATAATTAAAATTCCAATTCAGGCAAAAAAGACAAAACAAATTTTGATTTCGTTCCATTTTATATTTTGTCTGCATTGATTGAATTTCCCTGGAATTTGGAACTTGGAATTTGGAGTTTTTGACTTTTCGCATGCAGACCTTTGAATACAAGGGCTTTGACGGGGCCGGGCGGACCTGCAAGGGATTGATCGAGGCACTGGATATCAAGCAGGCCCGCGAAAAGCTGGCGGGCGACGGCCTTTTCACCGAGAACATCGTGCCTGCCGGTGAATTGAAGTCCACCCGTTTTATATTTCGAACAACGGCTTTTTCAGTGGACGAACGGACAATGTTCTATCGCGAACTGGTCGCCCTCCTGCACGCCGGCCTGCCCCTGGTGACCGCTCTTGATGTCCTGATTCTATCTCCCGATATGGGTGCGACGCGTCCAATCCTGGCGGCGCTGCGCGATAAAATCAAGGAAGGCGCCTCGCTGGCCGTAGCGCTCGCCGACGCCAGCCGGACGGTCAGCAGTTATGAAAAAGCGGTGATCGCGGCGGGTGAACGGGCTGCTTCGCTGGACACGGTCCTGGAGCGGCTGGCCGATTTTCTGGACGAGCAGGCCCGTTTGCGCGATCGGTTTGTTACGGCCCTGATTTATCCGGCGATCATATTTGTTGTTGCCATCGCCATTGCCATCGGCCTACTGGGTTTCGGCATCCCCCGCATCGGCAACCTGCTGACGGAAGACAGCCATTTTACCCTACCGCTGCTGACCCGCTGCATGATCGGGTTCGGCAATTTGTTCATGTATGCGGGGTTGCCCGTGCTCGCGCTGGCATTGGCAGGGGGCGTTCTCTGGTGGCGTACCCTGGCGCGGGACCCCGAGAAAGCGAGCGATTTCAATCGCAGGTTGTTCGGGTTGCCGCTGATCGGCCCGGGATATGCGATTCTCGTCTCGTTGCGGTTTGCGCGCACACTGGCCCTGCTGATCAACGGCGGAGTGTCCTTGATTGACAGTCTGCCGCTGGCCGGCAAAGCCACGGGCAGTTGCTGGGTCGCGGACAGGGTCGCCGCGGAAGCCGATGCCGTGCGCCACGGCCGGACTCTGGCGGACATGCTCAGACGCATTCCTCCGTTCGGTTCGTTACCCGGCTGGGTTCAGGTGGGTGAAGCCAGCGGCGCCCTGACGCGCATGCTGGATAGCGCCGCAGACCGCCTGCAACAGCAGTGGGACCGGTTTCTGACCCGCAAGATGAACATGCTGGAGCCGGTGCTGATCCTGATTATCGGCGTATTCGTCCTGCTGGTGGTGCTGGCCGTCCTGTTACCCATTCTCACCTTGAACCAGCATCTGAAATAGAATTTCCGATTTCTGATTTTCGATTTCTGATTGCAGAACAATCAGAAAAAGCCGGCATCCGGCATCTGATTTTCAGTTTTGTCTGGCATCCGGCGTCTGACGTCCGCTTCCGACTACGGCATCCAGTAGGCGCCGGGGACGCCGTGGAGCTGATCTTCGCGCAGGGCGACAACGGCCATGACCTTGGGCACATAGGCCCGGGTTTCCGAAGGCAGATAACGTTCCACCTCGGTAAACGTACAGGCGTTGCGCTTTCTCATGATTTCCTTGACCCGCCCTTCGCCGGCATTATAAGCCGCCAACGCCAGCGACCAGCAACCGAATTCCTGATGCAAAAATTTCAGGTACTGTGCCGCCGCGCCGGCGCTTTTTTCAGGCTCCATGCGATCGTCCACAGGCGCCGTTTGCAGGCCGAATCGCCGGGCGGTGCCAGGCATCAATTGGAAAAGCCCCGCCGCGCCCGCCGAACTTTTTGCCTGCGGATTGAACGCCGACTCGACTTGCGCCACCCATACCCATTGCTGAGGCACGCCTTCCTTCTTAAAGATTTTTTTCAGCCGCGCAATCATGGCTTCCATATCCACGCGGTCGGTCGGATAAGCAACATCCGATGACAGCGCCGGTTCCCTAAATCCAGCGGAGCGCAGCCAGGCGTATTCCTGCAAGGCCAAAGTCATCTGATAACGCGGAACGAGAAATGCCGCGTCGAGCGGATCCGTTGGGACATTAATCGTTTCCTGACTGACGCTGGGCAGCACATTCCACCGAACATAAGCGCGATCCGCAGGATGAATGCCAAAACCATCCCGTGACCATACGACTGCAATCGCGCATGCCGATGGATCAGGCGTCGTCCCAACCGACAATGCCGCGGGCCAGACTGGGGAGCTAAGTGGCGCGTACATCCCCGTTTGAGGCCAACCTCCACTGTCCCGCGTAACGCGGGATAAACTTACCACGCGTTCCGCTTGGCCTGTCGTCTGTCGCCCCGGCTTCGCCAAAGCTCCCGTCTTTGCCAAGGCTTCGCCGGACACGTCGGCGGGCAGGCCGGCATCCGTCGTCCATTTCGCCTGTTCGCGCACATCCGGGACATCCGCAGAGAGACTGCACGTAAAGAGGGCCGATACGATAAATTGTTTAACTAATGACCGTTTCATAGGGTTTTCCCGGAAAGACGGGGCCTATCATGACGCCCCACGATGCTCATTGTCAAGCAGTCAATGGCGCGACGCAAGGTCGCGCCCTACAAAGACCGTCGTGGGGCCTCAGCTTGCTGAGGCCATTTTATAACACCGGCAAAGGATTGGGAATGGCATCGATGACGTGCAGGGCAAGCAATAACTCGGCCAGTTTCGCCATGTTCCGGTTCAGATAATTCAGGAGAACCTGGTCTTTGCCCGGCTTCCAGCCGTAGCGCTGCATCTCGACACGGGCTTCATCCGGCAACTTTCGTTCCACCAGGACCCGGTAGGCGGCCACAACCCCGCCCGTACGTTGGGCGCCTGCGGCGCAATGCACTAACACCCTCTTGCCTTCACGCCGGGCCCGATGCATGACGGCAATGGCTTGGGCATAGGAGTTAATATCTCCCGTCCCATCGCCGATTAAAGGAAAATTGTGGTATTCAATGCCCAAGGCCACGGCTGCTGCACGCTCCTTCGACTGAACCCGATTGTCGGGCTTGGGTTCCGTGAGATCAATCAGGACGCGAATTTGATGGTTGGCCAAAGTGACCTGGGCACGATCCAAGGGAAGCCGCCCGCTCCGGTAGATGAGCCCCTGCTCCACAACACCCCACCGCTTGGTCGCCAACCGATCTTTGAGCACCAGATCCCAGCCAATCCAGGCTCCGAAAATGACCACCAATGCCGCCAGCCCGCCTGCAACGTTAAGCGTAACATTGCGGGCAGGCCCGGCAACGATCAGGCGGCGCGGACAAGACCGCCATTTGGGTTTATTGCCGATATTCATGGATTTTGCATTCGACATTTGCCGGGACAGTGGTAAAGCCGCGGATTATTTTTTAACCTTACGGCGCACGGGAAGCTTGGCCCCTTTGGGTTTGACCTTGGGCTCGCCCTTCAGGATGGGGTCCTTGGACGACAAACCGACGGCAGGCGTCATTACCGGGGCGGCCTCGTTCATTATCAGACAAAACTCATCGCTCTTGTGTCCACAGCGCATGGGCTGAACGATACGGAACGATTTTCCGGTCAACAGGCGCTCGGCATCGATTAGATCGCTCTCGGCCACGACAATGCCCGCCGGACCGGGACGGCCGTAAAGAAAATCGGCCCATTCCCTGGCCCCGACGCTCTGCGAGGTCGGGGGGAGCGCGACAACCTTTAGCCGCGAATCGAGATAAAACATCAGGGCGCCTAAATCGCGTTCGCGCTCGCCGGCCAGCGCGATGCGCCCTCCGGCATTCAACTCTTGACGAACCAAGGCGGCCAGTGGTTCATAGGTCCGCTGATAATTCACCGATGGCATGAAGATCGCGGCATCCAGGAGACCCAGCACCGCCAAAATTATGGGGGCCGATAGAATTGCATCAACCCGTTGGCCAGACCGAAATGTCTTCCAAAGCCGGATCGCGGCATACCCGCCGACCACCAGCGTCAGGAGCGCCAACCCAAAACAAACGATCGCCGCGCCGGTTCCCGGCACCCACACAATCGTCATGCCTGCCAAAAACATCAGCACATAGCCCAAGGGCACGGCCAGCGCCGCGATTCCGACCAAGCCGAAAGTAAGTTCGACCAAACGCCGGTCAAGCACAGAGGTCCAGGAGGTTGCAGTGTCCTCCAGCCAAACTCCGGTCATCAGGAAAAGGATGGGAAAAATTGGCAGGGCATAGCACGCCGCCTTGGACGTGGAAACGTGCAGAAGCACCAGCATGCAGACCAGCACAAATCGGATGAACAGGGCCGGCAAACCTGTCACCGGGCTTTTTGGCCGGAACCAGGCGATCAGCGCGGCAATGACCAGCAAGGTCCAGGGGATCAGCCGCACCGGCAGGCTTAACAGATAATACAGCACGGATTCTTTGTGGACATAATACGGATCCATCGGCAGGCTGGGATCATTGAAGGCCAGAAACCGGCCGAACTGATTTTCCCAGAAGACACCGTAAAGGAAGTCGCGTCCCCCCGCATGCCACAAAGCCACAACCCAGGGCGCCAGCACCAGAACAAACACCAAGCTGAAGGCGGCGCCCAGCAGAACGATCCGCTTCCACTCGCGCCGATACACCAGGAAGGCGCCCACCGCTACCCACACGAAGCCCGGCCCGATGAGGCCCTTGGCATAAAACGTCACGGCCGATGCCACCAGAAACGCCAGCCAGCCCGTCAGCCGACGGGTATCGGCGGCGTAGGCTTTCCAGAAAAGGTAAAGCGACAACACAACCATGAAAGCCAGCGCCGTATCGGTGAGCACAATGCGGGCATATTCAAAATAAAGCACGGAGGTTGCGCAAAGGAAGGCGGCCACCAACCCGGCGCGCTCGCGGCCCAGATC
>Ga0074199_1001139_pt1 | contig 26997 bp, 24 predicted proteins | sample EPASupsiteSAE347_FD_64528 | JGI IMG/M metagenome (GOLD analysis project Ga0074199, IMG submission 64528) | Bioremediated contaminated groundwater from EPA Superfund site, New Mexico - Sample SAE3-47 | ecosystem: Environmental > Aquatic > Deep subsurface > Groundwater > Contaminated ... | reverse complement strand
AAATAGCGGGCTATTTGAGACATTTTTATATTCTTCTGCAATTATTTTCCCATGAGGTTTCATGAATGCAACAGGCCAATGGTCATGAGGGAATACATTCCAGAGATCAATAGCTTTTATGCAATCGAAAGCTACTATTCGTCCCATTTGGAAAAGGCGTTCTAATGGATCTAAATCCAGCAATCTTTTTAAACTATGATCACAAATTTTTTTAATATGTTTTATATATACTAGATCATACCAATGATCATGTTGCTCATAAAATTTTGTACGGGCCAAGTCAACAATCGGTGCTCTTTTTTTTGATAAATTAGCTACAATTCGTGGAGTAGGTAACCCCTCAAGTCTATTATTTAACTTGTTTGGTCTCGACACGCTGGGAATTAATATGCCATCTCTATATATAGAACAGGATCGACTGTATGTGGAACTTTTACTTAATCCAAGTTCTTGTTCTGCGGAATAATAACTCCATCCACTATCACAGCGTACTCTTTTTTCTTTATATTTATGGTCTTTATTCTCTGTTATTATATCTCCTACATCTGAGAAATCTATCCATTCATTTGATGGGACAAGATATGTCAAATTCCCTTCGTAATCCTCTATTCCCAAATCCAAAGTTAGGTCAATGCATTTATCCCTGAGTAGCTCTTGTGCAATAGATAAGTCCTGTGGGAGAATTGCTTCAGACCAAGGATACTTTAATCCAAGTTTATGCAATTTATATTCTTTGCCAAAACGCTGAGTTATTGCTTCTGTGTTATGCTTTGGATGCAATATAATTGATTTATTGCCATCTTCATCGATGATTATTGGAAATTCGACGAATCCTGCAATTATTGAAAGATATTTTGTCACATCTAGCGATTCCATTTCAAAATCTTTAAATTTATAATCAGATATTTTCGTTCCTCTTACGAAAACATTTATTGTTGTTCCTATCTCAGCAAAATCCTCCGGAAGTACTTCAATGCGAAATCGTTTACCTTGATCAGGAATTGCGACCTTTAAAGGCTCACTTTTTGGTGGCAGGATCGGATCCTTATAGGTTTCGATTTCGATAGAATCAGCTACGATAAAGCAACTCAAGATGCCTATGCCAAAATATGAAATTGGATCCATCTCCAATCCCACCTTTTCGAAATCCTGGCTCCGATAATAGCTCTTTCCAGCAACCGCCAGATAATTTTGAATTACATACTCATCCATCCCAATGCCATCATCGCGCCAGGTTATGATTGCATCATTATTATCTAAATGTTTAACAGTGACGCTAATTAGACCAAGATTTGCAGGTTCAAATTTGGCATATTTGCGAATAATCTCGCGCCTCATGCGAATAGCATCTATGCTATTCTGAAGTAATTCGCGAAGGAATACATAAGGATCTCCTTGGTATATTTCATTTCCAAGAATCTCAAACATGCGCTCGCGATCGAACTGGAATCCTATTGACGTCTTTTCAAAACCTCGAGCATCTACATGCCAATCAATGTAGTAGATGTCTAATTTGTGACGAGGATCGTTTATTCTTGCCAGGACGTCATTGCACCCTCTAAACTGCGTCTCACACCATATTCTGAGATCCTCAAGAGCTGCATAAACTTCATGGCTATCTGTGCTACCATCAACTCTTATAACTCGTCCTTCCTGATAACTTGGACAAGTTACGGCTCTTAGAGATCTATGCTTATCCCATGCCATCTTAGAACGAGAATCTCTTGGAGCAACGAACTTCCAGATAACATATGGTGTTCGATCTTCCGCTAAATCCAGTAGATCAATAAGACGGAGATAGACTGCAAGCGCACGAAGGTTTACTTGGTCACGCATCACAGAATAATTGATTGGGTATGAATCGTGATTCTGCAAATCCTCAAAATTTAGCCAATGGCCTATACATACTCTTGCGGCGGCATCTGCGACGCCACCATCAATCGGCTCGAAGAAATTTCGAATTCTTGCGCCGCTACGAAATGCATGTGTCTGTCGAACATATTCTCGCCATTTTTCAATTGGTATATCTTTAAACTTACTATCACTATATATTAGTTGTTGATCGCGAGCAAATTTTCTAAATCGATCTTTTTCGTCTGGCAGTATCCACAAGTCACCAGGGTTTTTATCATTTGGAACCACGCTATTAATTATATAATTCTTTTCTATTTCATTGACCGCCATGCCCCAATCGTGACCGTATAATGCGACTGCTAAAACAAAAAGCTCCCCGGCATTCATTGCTTTAATAAGATCCTTACCCAAGACCGTATCAGCAACATAGAAAAGTCGCTTGAGATGATACTGCTCATCGTGTGGCGTATATTCTGGGAACAGTTCATTTATTTGACGCACTTCGCCGCTTACCCTCTGACGAAATTCGTCTAATCTGCCTAAAACATGAAAGTCTAGATCATCCCTTTGGCTAACCTTTTTAGCGAGTTCTCGTATCAATTCGCACTTGGGCAAATCTTTCGGGATATCGTTATTTCCCATTTGCATTTTCTCCTTTTTAGCAAATCGCGTTTATGCATTTAGGCTTTGCTATTGAAATGATTGACGAATGATTTAGCCACTCCTGAGAGTAGCAGTCTGCATCATGATGGACATCCATGAGGAGTAGACAACTGGTAATAGGAATTTATCCTTGGAAGAGTGAATAGAATCGGGATATAGGGCTACTGCGAATTTACAGCAAACAAGGTACGCTAACTCAGCTTCGTGAGCTTGTTGAACAATTAAAGGATGAGAATGAGCTGCTCAAAGTAAAAGTTGTCGAACTTGAATCTCGCCTAGTTCTATATGAGAATGCACGTACTCCATCAAGTCTAAGACGTGGCCGCAATCGTAAAAAAGGATCAGGATAGGAACAACAAGGGAAAGCTTGGTCAAAAGATAGGACACAAAGGAGTAACAAGACCTTATGCCATGCCGGATAGGCAAGTGAAAGTCATAATGGATCGCTGCCCGGATTACGGGATTGATCTTGGCGCTCCTTTTCGAATAGATTCGGAAACAATGTAATTGCGCAGGCTACATTGCTAAAATATGACGGTAGAAAGCCTCATCGGATAACCCAAGATGCAATGATGAGACTCTTTCGGTCTGAAAATATGTCCAGCTACGATACTTGATTGATATGCGGGTTGAGCCAATTAACTATAATTCCCCCCATTCGTATTTATCTTCTCACCACAATTAGGAGGTGCTTATCATGGATGCTATTTCCCTGGCAGAGAAAGCAGATGTTCTGTACCAGATGGGCAAATTCGATGAAGCCCTACCATTTTTCGGTCATGCCATATGTCTGCTGCTTTAGTTGTGTGGGCTTTATAACCTAAACTCCGGCCTTTGCAGTAACCATTTTTCGTATTGAACTCATCCGTCAACGAACTTACCGAAGGATTTATATACTATTATGGTTATTACTCTTAGCTAGGACGTACCTGGTCAAGCAGAAGATTCGCGGGCATACTTACGTTTACGAAGCCGAAAATTTTTGGGACCCAGAGAAGAAGCAATCCAGGCAAAAACGCAAATATCTTGGCGTTTGGGATGAGGCTTCAGGAATGATCATTCCAAAGGTCGCCGAACGTGATGTCAAGACGACGAAATCATTGGGTCCTGCTTATCTTCTTGATTCTGTGGGCAATGAAATCCAGCTTAGGAAGAAGCTCTCTGAAGCGTTTGGCAAGGACGGAGATTTGATTCTTGCTGTTGCGATGAGCAGGTTGCTGCATCAGACCTCTCTTAAGAACCTTCACCACGTTCTAGAGGACTCGTTTCTGCCGGAGATGTACTCCCTAAAAGAGACATTCAGCTCCCAGTGGCTCTCAAGTTTCCTGGAGCGATTATCCACCAAAGAAGCCGCTATGACCACTTTCTACAACTCCTTGATAGCTAGCGAAGATGAGACGCTAATATTCGATATCACATCGCTCTCCTCAGCTTCGCGAAATATCGATTGGTTGGAATGGGGATACAACCGCGATGGCTTGGACCTGCCTCAAGTCAACCTGGGCTTGGTGCTTTCACTGAACAATCACTTACCTCTTTACTTCAAGTTGTTTCCCGGAAGCATCAGCGATGTTGTGACATTGAAGAATCTCGTGGCTGAGATCAAAGCATTTGGCATTGCAAAGAGTCTCTTCATTCTGGATCGAGGATTCTACAGCGAGAGCAATATTAAAGAAATGACTGCAGAAAATATTGATTTCATTCTTCCGCTCCCGTTTAGCGTCAATATCGGCAAGGGTCTTATCAGCGAGACGAACAAGGATATCGAAAATCCGGCTAATGCAAAGAGGTTCGGCGGAGACATATTCTACGTCTTGGAAAGCGAGGTCCAGATTGGTGAAGTCAATGCTTATGGATATGTCCTGTTCAATAAGAAGCGGGAGGGATCAGAGACAAATTCGTTCTACAACAGACTGATCGATATCGAATCAGCACTCAATGGAAAAGAGTTCAAAAACCCGATCGGAGAATTCAAGCGGACAGCAGGCAATTTTGAAAGATACTTGGAGTGCATTGTCGAGGGAAAAACGATCCACCTTCGCCGGAGAATAAATGCCATATCGCAGGCTACAAACCGATTTGGCAAGACAATTCTTCTTTCAGCCACCAAACGAAGATGGGATGAAGTGCTTTCTCTCTATCGGGAAAGGGATGAAGTTGAGAAGAAGTTTGATGATCTGAAGAATGAGCTTGAGGCTATGCCTCTGAGAGTACAGAAAATTGAAACGCTTCAGGGCTTGCTATTTATTTTCTTCGTATCGTTGATCATGAGATCGATATTGCTTAGAAAGGCCAGGGACGCGGAACTGCTTGATAAAAAATCAATCGAAGAGATTCTCTTGGAACTGGCAAAGCTTAGGGCAGTAAAAGTCGGCGGAAAATGGAGACTAACAGAGATCTCAAAAAAACAGAGAACGATTCTGGAGAAGATGAAGATTGGAATTCCCGTCGAGGCAAATCTGGTTATTAAAAGGGCCGGAGTTTAGGTTCCTCGCATAGCTGAATCCGGAAATTCGCACAACCATTGCTGCAACTGCTCTTTTTCAAGGAAGCTAATTGGCTTAAATGGGGACTGCCCTTTGAGCGCTTTATCAACTTGAGTGACAAAATTGAGTGCACAAGCCCGCCGTTGACCACCATCTCCGTTTTGGGCGATATGGTTTCCAGTCTCAAGGATGGTAGCCATGGGTAAAAACAACGTATCGCCGTTTTCTATCTTTTCTTGAAGCTCCGAGATAACTTGATCATGATTGGCGGCCCTCCTTGGTACGTCAAGAATCTCAACTAATATGGAGGTGTCAATCAGACAGATGGCACTCATCCTTCACCCCGTTCTTGAGTTCTTTAAGCCAGGACAATGCCGCATGCTTTCTTTCCTCAGGAGTCGTCTTATCCTTTAGAAAGCGATCAAGGACCTGCCGGGTCACCAATTCCCCTAATGTTCCTTGTGCCATAAGCTCAGGGAAACGATCGAGATCGCCAAGCCTCACAATGCGGCTGTCTCCAATTTCCGGATCTCTGTAGCAGCAGAGCACGTCTCCCAGAGATTCATCAGGAAGAGCATCGAGGAGAGCGGGATTGTGAGAAGTCAATAGCACTTTTAGCTTGCTTTTTTTGCCGATCTTAATGATTTGCTTTATGAGAAGTTCAGCTCGACTAGGATGAACGCCATTGTCTATTTCTTCAATAATCACAAGAGATCCTGGAGGAGCAGAGAGCAATGTTGCACCCGTGGCCAAGACCCGTAAAGTACCATCGGATAACACCGGCGCGTCCATCATAGTCTCCTTGTTGCCAAAAGACTCTTTCAGCGTAACCATAACGTCATTTCTTTCCGTTACTATGAAATTAATATCTTTTATATCCTGCTCAGGCAGAGAGCGAACGAAATCAAGAAGCTCCTTCTTTAAGGGACCGTCATCCTCACAAATATTATAAAGCACACTTGATAAATTTGAGCCATTTTCCTTCATCTCACTGTCTTTAGCAAAGGAATAGCCACGCATCAGCGCAGGCTGAGGATCGAGGAATACAATTGTCCTGAGTGCGTGTCTAAAGCGTTTAGCTACTGCAGGAATTACTTTCTGTGATTTCTCGTCGGATTTTTCGAAACGTGCCGGTGTGTCGAGCTGATAGAAAATGGCCTGCCTGTTAGAGCATGGGATATGGGGCTTGTTTCTCCCGCGTTTAAAGTTGTTGTAGGCTACACGAATCTCATCAGTGCGGGGGTTAGGTGGGCTGTCCACGCTGTATAGTGGGATAGCCTCTGATTCCTTTGAAACCGACTCGCCAGTTATTATAAGATGATCATCCGCTAGGGAGATGCTAACAGAAAGCCGATTCCAGTTTTCAAGATTGCCTTGTACTCGGCAGCCAACTTCAAACCCACTCTCTGAGTCGAGAAAAAGATTAGCTGGCCGCCCGCGCAGCAGTGAATCCGCACCTTGAATGCTTCGTTCTATATCATCCAACCGACTGCCTTTGGCCATCAAGGAAAGAAGGCGAATCGCCTCTAGGGCATTGCTCTTGCCGGAAGCGTTCGGGCCGATAAAAAAAGTAAGCGTTGCTAAAGGCATCTCTGCCTCACGGTAGCTCTTGAAGTTCTTTAAGGAAAATGATGTAATCATGCCCGCACCTCCATGAATCAGCATTCTTATCCCATCATTATGATATTAATCTCTTCGCATGATAAGAGGGATTGATTCACCATTCGATTATGAGGCGCACATCTCACGAGTCCGCTCTCTTTCCCCAGGAGAGCCCCTTATCCTTCATCAGCCTCGATATGTACAGCTTCGCCCACAGGTAAGCGAAAAGACTCCCGCTGATATTGCCGAAGACTATCCCCCACCAGATGCCCTCCTGACCCAGTCCCAGAACGATGCCCAGAACAAAAGACAACATGGTTATGAGAATCACATCGCGCAGCACATTGAGGAAGAGAGAGGTAAGCCCTTTGCCCGCTCCCTGGAATAGACAGGCTGACATGATGCCGGGCGACATGAAAGGATAGAACAGGCACATGACATGCATAAATGCGATCATTGCCGGAGCCAGGTGAGCACTCTCCGAGGTATAGGTAAAGAAGGTAGTCATCTGCGGCGCCAAAATCCAGGTAATGATGGCAGTGGCGGTTCCAATGAAAAAACCGAGCTTCGTCGAATAATTGTGAATGATAGGCAAATTTTCATATCGTCTGGCACCGATGGCAGCTCCCGCAACCGAAATCTCTGCAGTGGCAATGGCGATCAAGGGAATGACGGCGATCATTATCACCCGCCAGCCTGCGGTATAAACGGCAACGGCGTCAATGCCTGAAACCCGGACCAGCATCCAGTTGATGATAATTGCATCTATCGAGAAGAGCAGGAACTCAAGACTTGCCGGTATCCCCACCTGAAGAATGTCCTTCATCACGTTCATGTTCGGAACAAAGACTTTGCGGGAGATCGAGACATAGGTGTCTTTCTTAATGAGCAGCCAGTAAATTTGAACTGCCGAAACCAGAAAGAGCGAGATGATCGTACCCCATGCCGCTCCTGCAATCCCCAGTCCCGCCCAGTAGATCAGGATGGGGTCTAAAACGGCATTGATCAGCGACCCTGCACCCATGGCATACATGGTGCGTTTGGTATCCCCCTCACCCCTTAAAATCGCATATGCTGTGTTCGTGAAGACTATCAATATGCTTCCCGCAAAGACGATATTGCCGTATTCGAGGGCGAGGTCAAGAGCCGACCCTGCACCTATAGTCAGGAGCATCGGCTCGAGAAAATAGAGGAGGACGATGGTCAATATCGCAGATACAATGATCGTCAGGAGCAGGGCATGCATGGTCGTATTGTCGGCGCCGCTTTTGTCTCGAGCCCCAATTCTGCGAGAGATGGAAGAAGATACGCCGGCGCCAAGGCCATTGGAGAGGCCCACCACCACCATAAAAATTGGGCTCACAAACCCAACTGCTGCCAGGGCATCTGATCCCAGGCCTGAGACCCAGACGGCATTTACCAGATTATAAGCAGCAAGAATCAGCATGGCGACGATCATTGGGCCGGAGAGCTTCAAAATGGCCTTTTTTGGCTCTCCGATCAATAAGGATACGCCTTTCGTCATCTCTTTTTGATCTTGTTCACCATTTGATTTTTCGTCGCTATCCAATTATCCATCACCGCAGTTTTTGGCAATTTCCGGGCAGTCTCCGATAATCCGGCCAAGGAGAGAATAAAAGGCTGTCGACATGTTGGACTTGGGAATATGCCGCAGATCGGTATTCTACATGAGAACCATGTCCAAGGCCATTGAGGCATTCATGGGAATTCAGGGTGTCAAACTGCTGGAAGGAGATGAATGGGGTCACCGCAAGGATCTCGATGAGTACTTCACCATCGATGATGCTATCAAATATATTGCTGCGATCAAGATGACTGCTTGAGCTCGACCAACGCTCCAGGCAGTTATATTTCTTTTCTCATCTTTTCCTCAAGACAATTCTATCTCCGCTGGATACGTATTTGAATATCTCTAATCCCTGTGTGATCTTTCCGATATGGTTCACAGATGAATAGGGCTGGGTCTTGCCAAAGAAGATGCAAAACGCCGGGCCAGGCGACCAGTAACAAACATCGCCTGCAGCTGCAGTGGGCGACGGATTCTCGTTATCCATCTGAAAAGGCACATCGAAGTAAACCTCCTCGCCCCAGAGGTTGGCTATACCTTCAATGGGAAGCGCATAAAAGAATGCTTCTCTTGTCTTGGGATTCCTTTCGTCAAGCTTTGCCAGGGCCTTTCCTTTCCCCATAATCTCGATCTCTATGATTCTCATTACTTTCACCCCGCGCGGCAAATCTACTCATAGACGCTGGTACTACTATGCTTTAGACCGCCCGGCCAAACTCTCTTTTGACTACTCCCGGCGGGCGGATCCATCCCCTCAACGATTGATGATCCAACTTGATCTATCTTCTCAATAGGCGAATATGCAGTCTGTCCGAGTAATTGATGCCCAGGTTTAGCGCCAGATCCCAGGCTGTTCGGGCTTGCGGCATATCCTGATCTGTGCCGTAGGCCATAATCCAGGTCCTCTCTTTTTCCAGGGCGGGGACAATATCTCGCAATAGGTCTGAGGTCCAGCACCAGGGTGCTTTGCCCAATACAAATTTGAGGTGGACATTCTTTTTCCCTGCCCAAAAGTCGAGATGGAAGTTCGATCCCCGCTTGGGGCTGACTACTGCTAATTGGATCTTTTCCAGGATATCTTGTGCAATGAGATTGGTGCCGTTGGTCTCAATATGAATCTCATTTCCCTGACTGTGCAATAATGATATCAATTCCGACATCTGCTCCATCTGCAGGGTAGGCTCTCCTCCGGTGACGACTACCATTCTGCTTGGGATGCTCTTCATCACCTCTTCTATGGATAATTCCTGGATGGTCCGGTCGTCCGTGTCGCATCCCTGGCAGCGAAGATTGCAGCCTGCAAGCCGAACGAAGGTGGCGGACCTTCCCATAGCCGGGCCTTCACCCTGTATGGAGTAAAATATCTCTATCAGGCGCATTTGCTATTTTTCTTATTCCAACTGAGATAAATGCTATCCTATTGGAAGGAAATAACCAGGGTCATCTATTCCCTGGATCCCTGTGATCTATAATAATCTCCTTGTAGTAGTAATTACAATTCAAGGATAGATGATCATAAGAGATTTGGCAAAATGCAGATACTTTCGGGCGGCGGATAATACCCTTATCTGTGAGCTGCTTCACCCTGGCAAGGAGGGGCTGGATCTCCCCTACAGCATCGCACATGCCGTTTTGCAGCCCGGCGCGGCATCCCTTCCTCATCGGCTGAAAACCTCTACTGAGGTCTACTTTATTTTGGAGGGTGAGGGTGAGATGCACATTGATACCGAGATGTCCCTGGTTCGAGTCGGCCAGGCCGTCTTGATTTCGCCAGGCTCCTGGCAATATATTAGAAATACAGGAGATGTTATTCTGAAATTTATTTGCCTGGTCAGTCCCTCCTGGCGGGCAGAAGATGAAGAGATTGAAATGGATCAGCAAAACAGCGATGAATTATTGAGAAGAGAGGCAGCTCGTGTCAGAGAAGAGCGAAGGCTCTCTGGATTGGAGGGCCTGGTGGGAGGGCTGCAGGCAGTAATTATCAACACCGAGAAGCATCTGCAAAAAGCTGCCGTCGATGAGCTCATCAGATATAGCGGCCTTCAATTTCAGGAGGCATTTGCGGATCGAGAGCACAAGACCTGCGTTCTCAAAGTCCCAGGTTCAGATAAGTTTCGCTCGGCTGACTTTCTCATCCGCTCCAGGCTAAAGGGCATCAATCCATTCAGCGAATTCAACACTGCCCCACAGACCAGTGATTATCCTAACACTCGTTTGGAGACCTTTGTCTTTGAGACCTATGATATCAAGAGGTATGTATCCCTGCAATCCCTGGCAAACGTTAAATTCCAGAGCGAAATACTTGATTTTGGCAACTACTATTTTATCCAGACAATGCCTTCCCAGTTCACCGGAAACTCTCTGGGATTCATTGAATGGAAGGGCGAGAGTGGCATCTATTCCTCTCCAGAAAGCCGGAGCATTGATTGGAATATAGAAACGCCTGGCTCATTGGCGAGCATGCCTGCCAAGCCATCTTATCCCGGCAATATTCGATGGCTGGACCACGCTGCCACCCGGGTCAGGGCTCAGGATCGCGATCCTGCCATACTGGAGTTCATGCGGCTTACCAACTACAATTTCGATTTCGCTATTTATGTGAAGAGTCTCAACTCCATCACCAATGTAGCCCGACTCTCCTCTTCCGACTTTGCCATGGTCTTCACCTCCGGGATCACTCCTTTTATCAGCCGGGATGCATCCGGGCCCACAGAGAAGTTCATAAGCAACTTCGGTCCTCGCGTCCATCACATCGCCTTCCAGACGGAAGAAATTGATGCGACGGTAGAAGATCTGCGAAAAGATGGAATGAGGTTCCTCCTCGATTTGGTGGGCTCTCCCGAGGAAGGCCTGAAGCAGATCTTCAGCCGGCCCTCCAGGAATACTCTCCTGGTATTGGAATATATTCATCGATACGGCGATTTTGACGGCTTCTTCACCAAATCGAATGTGACCAGCCTCACGGCTGCTACAGCAAGCCAATGAACAGAAACAAATATATGCAATAGATGCCAAAGAACGTTGGGCTTTCTAAAATCTGGCCTCGCTGGAACGGCAAGGAATGACGGATGAAATCCATAAAGTTGAGGGAGCTTGCCAGGCTCATTTTATGTATTGCTATATGCCAGAGCGCCGGTGTCATGGGCGCGCAGTTCACAGCGATATCAGTTGCCACCTGGTATACGACCCTCGAAAAGCCCTGGTTTACCCCGCCAGGATCGATCATCTCTGCCGTGTGGATCATTCTCTTTGCTCTCATGAGCCTGTCCCTTTTCTTGGTCTGGCAAAAGGGGATAAGTAGCAGCAACACCAAAATTGCTCTGGGCTTATTTGGCTTCCAGCTTCTGGTCAATATTCTCTGGTCCTATGCCTTTTTTGGCTTGCAGTCGCCCCTGGCCGCATTCGTAGTAATTGTGTTCCTCTGGCTACTTATACTGCAATGCACATTTCGGTTCTGGTATATCCGCAAAGGGGCTGCTCTGCTTCTCGTTCCTTATATTCTCTGGGTAAGCTTTGCAGCGTTTCTTAATTATACCATCTGGAGGCTTAATTTGTGAAATAACTGCCTTTCTGAGCGGCCTTGCTCCGACCGATTCAAATATAAACAACGCATTCGATATTAGGATGGTGCCTACAAAAATGCAGGATGGAATGGTTCTATTTCTATTCGCAATTGTTTCGCTTGCGTCGGTGACAGTCCTTGCCGCAGCTTCTCAGAACCTTGTTTCTGATGATTTTATCAAAACCAATTCATCTTATAATAATTCAGCAATCTCTTTTGTAAGCGAGAACAGGATATCCAGCGCTCCTGTGGACCTTGCGCCGGGAAGCGGTTACTATTCATCTCATCCTTTTGCCATTGGCAGGGGAATTGGCAGCCGGACCGAGCTTTCCAACGCCAATTCAGCTACATCCATGAGTCATGAGGTTGGCTTTGCCCAGGGTGTTTCCGGCAAGGAGGAATATTCTGCCACATCTCGCAGCATGCAGAGTGAATATGAAAACATAGACTATGCCACAACTCAGATGCAGATCGATGAAACCGTTACTAGCGGCAAGGTGCAAATCGGCGTGCTTTCGGGAATTGATGGCCATGCCTGGAAGAATCCGGCTATAGAGATCGAAGAGGAATACATCGGCACATATCATATAACCAAGAATTTTGCCATCAACAACAGCTACTCTATAAAGAGAGACTTTGATGGCTGGCTTAATTGTTGTGGTGGAAGCTATGATATTTATCTCCCCAAGCCGGTGCTCCTTCGCGCAGATGATGTCTTCAATTGTAAAAGATGCAATCAGAGATCTCCTGGAATCAAGGGGATAATAAAATGATCTTGGAGAGGATTGTCTCTGCAGGTCTTGCTCATTACTCTTATCTGGTCGGTGATAAGAATTGGGCCCTGGTAATTGATCCTAAAAGAGATGTTGACGACTACATAAAAACGGCCTCCGTAGCAGGGATGCGGATTGCCTTTGTCCTGGAGACGCACAGGAATGAGGATTATTTTGTAGGATCGATGGAACTGGCTGACCGGACGGGAGCTGAGGTCTGGCATGCCGACGGTCAATGGGATTACCAGTATGGTCGTGCCGTCACCCCCGGCCAGAGATGGAAAGTGGGCCGCCTGGAGGTCGAAGCCCTTGCCACGCCCGGCCACACCCCGGGAAGCATGAGCTATCTGCTGCGAGATCCCTCCGGAATTCCCTGGATGCTCTTTTGCGGGGATGCTCTCTTTGCCGGAGAGGTGGGCAGAATCGATCTGCTGGGCAGAGATTTAGCCGCAGAGAATGCCGGACTGCTTTACGAGAGCCTCATTTCCAGAATACTGCCGCTGGGAGATGAGGTCATCCTCTGCCCGGCGCATGGGTCCGGTTCGGTCTGCGGCGAGTCGATTGCCGAGCGTCTCTGGACCAGCATCGGCATCGAGAGGAAGCACAATGCTCGGCTGCAGGCAAAGAGCAAAGAGCAGTTCGTGGCCTCAATTTTGCAAATCCAGCCGGATAGGCCTCCTTACTTTCGACGCATGGAGAAGGTGAACCTGGAAGGCAGGCCGCTTCTGGGAGCTTTGCCGTCTCCCCGGCCCCTTGATGCCGGGAGCTTTTTGGACCTTTCTCTGAAGCAGAATGCCCAGATACTGGATACGCGCCAGGAGCTGGCCTATGCTGCCGCTCATGTTCCCGGCTCACAATCCATCTGGCTGGATGGTCTGGCCAGTTTTGCCGGATGGTTTCTCAGCTACGACCGGCCCATTCTTCTTGTGGGTGAGGGCAATTTAGCCGAGAACATATCTGTCATTCTCCTGCGCCTGGGGTTTGATGACATCGCCGGATTTCTGGCGGGAGGCATGCTCAACTGGCATATGTCCGGGCTGGAGTCGCATTCTATCAGAACCCAAACGGTGCAAGAGCTCTGCCGCCAGCTGGATGGGGGTGAGCCTGAAATGATTTTGGATGTCAGATTTGAGAGTGAGATTGCCAGAGACGGCAGAATTGATGGTAGCCTGCATATTCCCATCACTGCCATCGCCGAGAGGATGGATGAGGTGCCCAGGGATCGAGAAGTAGCCATCTTCTGTGGCAGCGGCATGCGATCTATGGTGGCGGCCAGCTATCTTAAGGCTCGGGGCTGGAAGAGACTCTGCGTCATTTTAGGTGGCATGTCCGGCTGGAGATCGATAAAGTGCCCGGTTAAGCGTTAGATGCGATAATGGCGGTGAGCCGATAAAAAAAAAATTATCTTGCTCTCGCTTTACATGGCGAGCCTTATGGGAACCAGCACCTGATCTATGACATAGATAATACCGTTAGCATACCTTTCGGACCTCAGGACATTGGCGCCGCCCACCAGGCCCATGTTTGCATCGACTGCCAGGGAGTCTCCCTGCATGGTCTTGGCGGAATTGCTGTCAGTGGCATTAAGCAGGCTCTTGGAATTCACCATGTGGTAGGTGAGGAGGTTCATCATTCCAGCATCTTTCTTGCTTATGGCATCAATGGCGGCTTTTGCTGCGTCAAATGCATTGTCGCTTGGGGCGAATACCGTAAATGGCCCTTCGGAAAGGCTTTCCATGCCCATCAAGCCCTGGCCGTTGAGCGTCTCTGCGAGGAGGGCAGATTTGATGGCCGCGGCGAACTCCTTGGCGCCCAGATCATTGGCAGCCTCAACTACACCCAGGCTGGAAGCTGTCTCTGGCAGCAGCACTCTGTCGATCACATAGATGGTACCGTTGTTGTAGCTCTTGGATGCCGTAACATTGGCTCCGTTTACCTTCAGGCCTTCAATGCTATCGATGGTCAGATTCTCTCCCTGCATCGTCCTGACAGAGGACAGCTCAGTGATGTTCTCAATGCTGCCGTCATTCCAGATGAAATGATAGCCAAGTATCCTTTTCAGTTCGGTGGCATTCTCTTTGACGGCGTTCATGTCGACGTCGTCGACAGCTGCAAAGGCGGCATCACTGGGGGCGAAGATCACGAAGGAGCCAGGGCCGATTAAGAGCACACCCTGGTTATTCAGAGCATCCGCTAGTCCCGCGCCCTCTATGGCTGCGGAGAATTCAGTGAGGCCCAGCTCGCTTGCTGCATCCACTATGCTTGATTTTGCTGCCTCGCTGTCTTGAGCAAAGCTGCATCCCACGCACAGCACGGCTGCAATGAACAATAGACTCAAAATTATCCTGGTTTTTTTAAGCATCAAATTAACCTCCACTCTTTTCAACAGAGAAGTGATAGGCGGCCTTGAAGATAAATTTATTGGAAGCTATGAAGGATGCAATCGATTCTGCTAATAGAAAGCAGTAATGGATAGGAAAAAACAAGGAGTGCATCTCATTTTTTTCTGTTCTAAGATAAATATGGGACAAAACTCTTTAAGGACCAAGCTCAAATATATTCGATGATTAGCATGGCAAAAATACTTGGTGAGCCCGGAAAGATTTCCCTGAAATTTTGCTCTGGCACAGGGATTGAGGAATTCAAACAAAAATTCTCTTTGACCAATTCTGAAGTTGCTGCATTTCTCAGAGATCTAGCTATTGAGATTGAAACCGGAGGTAAGGTTGAGGTAGCCTATGGTAGCGTCTCTCTCTGCGTCAATCCCGCATCTCCCATCAAGCTTGAAATAGAATACGAGGAAGATGAGCTTGAAATTGAGATAAAACTTAAGGAAAAGCCCTGAAACAGATTCTGCTAAACCCCGGTTTGTGCTTTGCGCTGAGAAGTATGAGGCATGCAATGGAAATAAAAAAGCTCCGCTGTGAGCATAAGCCATGGGGCCGGGCACAGAAGGCTCCCGGACCCGCCTGCTCGTGCCCGTGCGTACGTAGGCATGCGTCCGTGAGTCCTTTTCCGATCAGGAAGACCCGATTGCCTGGGCTGCAAACTTTTCCCAGAGCCACTGATGGACGTGCCCTCCTGCCGGGAGGACTTGCACCCATTCTTCCAGCAAGGAATTATCAACATATCGAAAATTATTTATGCAATTGTGCTATATTAAGTTGCATGAATCGTCTAGGAATGAGGTCATCTCTAGAAATTTGTTTGTTCATTGTTTTTTATTTTTCTATTTCCTCTGCAGTTTTGGCAAATTACCATTCACCTCACCCATCATATCAAGACGGATCAATGCTGGCCGGCCAAAATCTCAGCGATCTGAATCTATCCGCCGTTCATCTCAATCGTTCCGATATGAGACGATGCATTTTAGATGGCGCTGATCTCAGGGGAGCTTATTTAATAGGAGCGGAGATGAGCAACGCTTCTCTCATGAATGCCAATCTGACTGGAGCCAATCTCGTCTTGTCCGATCTTTTCGGCACTAACTTTACAGGTGCAGATCTAACAGGTGCAAATCTACAGCAAGCAATTATAAGTCAAGCCAATTTGAGCGGCTCGAAGTTGGACAATGCAAATCTGATGGCTTCAGACCTGAATGGTTCAAATATGAATGATGCCAGCCTGGTTTTTGCATATGCAAGGCGCGCTATGCTCCGAAACGCTTCATTGGTAAGAGCCAACTTTTCCGGTGCAAGTCTTGTGGGAGCCAACTTGATATATGCAGATCTATTTGAAGCAGACCTTTCAGATGCTGATCTTTCGGATGCAGAACTGCATAATGCTGCGTTCATAGATGCCAAACTGAATCAAGTAGATGCTTCCGGTGCTTGCATGGAGAACTCTGATCTAAGAGGTGCAGACCTGACTGGAGTGAGGCTAGTTGAAACCAATCTGGTAAGTTCTAATATGAAGGGACTGAACATGCACCGAGCAATTGCCATGAGCGCAAAGATGAGCTGGGCAGACTTGAGCGATAGCCGTTTATCAGCAAGCCAGCTATCAAGGGTGGAATTCTACGGCACCAACCTGAGCAACTCTGATATGAGCGAAGCCGATTTGACCAGGGCTTATATGATGCGAGCAAATCTGACCGGTTCGGATCTAAGGCATGCGGATCTATCTTACTCCGACCTGAGTAATGCCCTCCTTAGAGGTGCCAATCTAAATTCGGCAAATCTTTATGGTACTGCCTTAAATGGTGCAGACTTGAAAGGAGCGAATCTGGTTTCATCCAATCTACAGGGTTTGATTTTAATAGGCTCCAATTTCTCTGTAACAAAATTAGAAGATGCTACATTGCAAGGTCCGATGCTCATCCAAGATGTGAATTTAAGCACGACCAATCTAAGGAATGCCAGGCTGGAACTGATACTGTTGAAGAATGTAAATCTAACAGGTGCAGACCTCAGAAGTGCTAATCTGACGATGATCATGATGGTGGGAGTTGATTTGAGTAACGCTAATCTGGAGGGCATAAAATATGATAAATTCAGCTTGCAAAATATTCTTAATTGCAGACTAAACGAAACCAGGATGAGTGGAAATTTAAAAAACGATTTGGAGAGCCTGAGGACGATGTAGATAGAGCTATCAGGAGTTATATGGCGCAAATTATAAATCCAACGATTAGGATAATATTCGTTATCCTGATCATCATTTTCCCAGGGCTACTCCATACAGCCTCTGCATCAGGAGATGACATCTCAGATTTGAGAGCGCGCATATTCTCATTTGATGATCCAAGAATTACAGTCCAAGACCTGGCATTCTTTCTCTTGACTCACAACTTCGATGCAAAGCCCATGGGTGACTACGTAGAACTGAATTTGAATGGAGCGATATACAAACTAATCCCAAATGGCGATAAGCCAGGGTTATGCGATATTTCGCCAGCAATTCCCCAGATATAGGCAATCTCATCGAAGGGCTTTTAACCAAAGGCCCCCCTAACCGAAAAGACCATGGGGATTAGTATCAAACATGTGGTATTGTCTCTGGTGGTCATTTCATCTGTATTCATCTCTCTTCCAGGGGTAAAAGGAGGTTGTGCAGGTGGTTGTTCAATTTCCGGAGGAGGAGGCTCTTCAACCAGCTTCATGGGCGATCGGGCAACCAACATCGATATGATTAGCTTCGATGAGTTTGTCAGAGACAAACTTGGCAGCAATCTAGGAGCGACATTACAGGCAAAATCGCTCTCCCAGGATACTCAATTAAGCACTAATTCATCCCTTAACCAAACCGGCAATAGCAATTTAAGCCAGAACAGTTCTACAGTCACGCCTCTGATTAATAGCAGGGCAAACACGACATCCGATGATAGGATAGTTAAGTTAGGAGCCTATGCAGTGCAGGACAATAGAATATCAACTCTGACTTATGCCGCGTTCAATAGCAATATATTCTAGCAGAACTAAGATAAAACCCACAGTGCCGGCAAAAAAAGCCAGATAGATAGGCACAGTTGCTTTCGGGTTAGCGGGCGCGGGAGCAGGTGCATCTGGCTGGGGTGGTTCACTTAGAAGGGTCAGACTGTGCGGACGGAAAGGACCGATTCGAAGGTTTGATATAACAGATAGCGAAATCTGAAAATACATGTTTCTATGCAATCTCCAAGAGCACAAGTTTTCCCTATGTATTCATATATAGGAATTGTAGACTTTTTATGTATTATGACTCAAATAACTGTTGAATCATTATTTGGCACGAAAGCAGGTGTCGTATGGCGAGCACTTAACCAATACGGTCCAAGCAACATCACTCATCTTGTGAAGACTGCATCCCTGAGCCGGGAAGAGGTCTTCTGTGCACTAGGCTGGCTTGGCCGCGAGGATAAGATCGTCATGGAACAGAAAGGGCGGGAGATGATATTCTCACTGCGAGAGTCGGAAGTTCGTCAGGAAGAGCCACTGAAGATGACAAAGGAAGACCATGCGCCAAAAGCAAAATCAAAGCACAGCAAAAGCAAGCCTCCAAAGAAGACCAAGAAGACTCAAGCAGTCAAAGAACCCGCAAGACAAGATGAAAGCCAGGCCAAAGAAAGCGAGAGGACCAGGGATTTTCTGCTTCGTTGATTAAATCAGGATTTGATGGGAACGAATCAGATCATCATAACCCGCTTCTTTGACGCGCCTCGCGAACTGGTCTTCAAGGCGAGCACGAATCCTGATCTTATACCGCAGTGGTGGGGGCCGAAAAGATTTACGACTGCGGTTGAAAGGATGGACGTGTTGCCGGGTGGGGTCTGGCGATTCATCCAGCGAGACCAGGATGGCAATGAGTACGCTTTCCATGGTGTCTATCAGGAAATCGTGCCGCCAGAGAGGAAAGTGCATACCTTTGAATTTGAAGGTATGCCGGGACATGTAATAATTGAGACGTCAACCTTCGAGGAGTTCGAGGGAAAGACGAGACTGACAGTAAAAGATTTATTCCAGACTGTTGAAGATCGTGACGGCATGTTCAATACAGGGATGAAGGAAGGCGCAACCGAAAGCATGGATCGCCTCGAAGAGCTACTGAAAAAACTAAAAAGCTGAAATGATCATAAAGATCCTGGAGGAATGAAGAAAATGACAAGCATAGTACACTTTGAGATACCAGCGGATGATATGCAAAGGGCAAAAAAATTCTATTCCAACCTATTTGGATGGAATATTGCAGGCATGCCGGGCATGGATTACATGATGATCGATGTCTATGGCGCTCCTGGTGGGGGTATGATGAAGAGAATGCACCCCGAGCAACAAATGATAAACTACATAGGTGTGCCGTCGGTGGACGAATACGCCGCGAAAGTAGAAAAGCTGGGCGGAAAGATAATCGTCCCCAAGAAAGCCGTTCCTGGAATGGGTTATTTTGTAGTCTGCATGGATACTGAAAACAACCCCTTTGGCATCTGGGAGATGGACCCAACAGCGAAATAATGGCGCGAGAGGACTTCAAGCTTTCCATTTTTTCGCTTTGGCGCAGGGCTTGGGCTGGATTCTAACGCAAAGAGCTCAGCATATCTCTCAAGTTGAAATATTCATATCCGCCATACTGGGCTGGGAAATCCTTTATCGCCAGCCAGAGATCACCGGTTTTTGGATAAGCTATAAGACTCCACATATTGGCTATATGGGCCTTGAACTTGCCCACCGGCTCCTTAGCCTGATAGGCAAAATCAGGATATAGAGCGCATATGGTGCAGAGGATATTATTTGTCCAGGAGGGAAAATTAATCGGGCGGGCCATCCTGGTGTAAGGATCATAGCAATCGCTTAATATCTTTATGGCGTTTTCCACATTTATTCGGCCATAGTACTGATGTATCAGCCGGCCATATCTTTCAAAGCGGCTGGGAGCCTGCACATAGAAGTTGTAAGGATCCTTGAGGCTATTCTGCCAATTCTCAATCGTTGATATGTCCTTGAGAGCATTAACCGGCTGCTGATCAGCTACCATATTGTATCCAGAATAGCCCATCCAGCCTGGATAGCAGTTGGAATGATTGGTCTGCCATAGCGCTTTGACATTTTCCATGGGATAGCGAACAGAGACCATCTTGGAGGAGGTTTCAACTACTGCTGCCTCTTTGGCAATGCCGTCTGCTACATGATAGGCAATGCCGGCAGCGCGCGGCGTTTCCTTGAAGATCCTTATGGCATCATTTACCGTGCCGGCATGGGTCAGGAGATATCGGGTGAAGATGGCAATGCCACAGCCCTGCATGCTTTCATCCTGCATGGAATTAAGCTGGGTCATCATCTCCAATCCGTCCTCGTTCAGGCCGCCATCAAGACCGATCATCCCCGGATAGGTCATGAATGCGTGGCCAAATCCCTTATCAGGATCGGCTATTACCATCATGCGGTTATCCAGTTGCTCCGGCATATTGAAATTGTCTTCATTCTTTCCAAAGATCAGCTTTCCGTCTCCTCCAGCCCACTCATCCCAGGCAGAAAAGCTGCTGCAGCCGCCGGAGGGAAATGGCAATGGAGAACTGGCATCTTTGTTGGTCTTGCCATCAGTATTTGATTTGCCATCGCATTGCCAGTAATGGGGATGAGCATAGATGCACCATTGGTCATAATTTGTATTCCAGAGCAGGATATCCTGCATTGTCACATTCGCACCGGCGTCTTTTGCACCATCGGCGATCCCCCTCATCTCGTCCTTGAATTCTCGGGGGATAAATGGCTCTGCTTTTTGCCGGCCGGTGCAGATCATCTCCTCCGCCCGCTCAAGATCCGAGCCGGTCTGCTGGGCGATGTAAGCTATAGTTGCTGGGAGGGTTCTCTTTACCATCAGCTCAATTTTAGCGGCTAAGAGATGGCCGTGCTGATAGCCCATCTCGTAGGGGCTGCCTTTGAGATGCAGGATCTTGATGCCTTTTTGCTCTTTGAAATATGCCTTATTGAGGAGATTATCTCTTGCCCTTCCGGTCATACTCCAGTAGTTAGTACTGTGGATATAAAACACTTGGCCGGAAATTCTTTGCATATGCGTTGCGAAAGGCTTTTATTACACTACTGAAATTAGGTGAGTAGGTAGTAAAACGGTTGCTATTGACGGCTATGTCGGTCATCATCTGAATTGAGGCCATGATAAGAGGGGATGACTGGATAGCCGTGGCTTTAAGCAGTATTTTTATATAACTAGTATTATCAATTATCGAGATAACGGGTTCGACCAGCATGGATCCGAAAGATCAACCTCTGGGGTCAATGATTTTCAACACACAAAAAGAAATAACAAGACTTCGCTCTTTTTTCCTGATTGCCGCGAGTCGGCCTGCGGCCTCCCGCGCAATGCCCTGGGCGTCGCTCAAGGCCGCGACCGGCCAAGGCCGTAAATAGTTGCTTTAGGTAGAAAACTGGCTGTACTAATAGATACCAACATAATAATGTTTTCGATTTTCACCACAAAGAACACGAAGTTCACAAAGAGCAAATGCGAGACGAAAAGCTTTTAAATTGCTACCGAAATTAAGAAAGCAGGTAAGAAAACAGTTGCTTGTTGACGGCTATATCGGTCATCGTCTGAATTGAGGCTATGATAAGAGGGGATGACTGGATAGCCGAGGCTTTAGATATAACCATCGTTATCATTTTTCTCGACAACGAATTCAAGAGTGAAGAGAGAATTGCGAAGCAGTGGGACGCTTTGGGAAGAATAATATGAAGATCAGAATATTGGCAGCGACATCATTATGTCTTTTAATTTTATGCTCTCAGTGCCTGGCTGAGGAGACAGATTACTTCGATTGGAAGGGACTCAAATCATATGCTGCCAAGAACTACACTGAATCAATAGCTTATTTTGATATAGCGATAAAACAGGACCCAACCTACATAGATGCATGGCTCCATAAAGGCGATGCCCAGATGGCCATGAAAGACTACAATGCCTCTTTGCAGAGCTACGAAGGCGCATTGCAGGTAAGAAACAATACCACAGCGGCCTGGTCCGGAATGATCAAAGCTTATATCGCCATGAACGATTATAAGAAAGCAGCAGAGTCTGCTGCCAAAGTTACGGAAATTGCACCGAATAAAAAGGAAAACTGGCAACAAGAGGGAAGCCTCTTGCAGATGGATGGCGATTATGAGAAGGCTATGGCAAAATACGATAGAGCCTTGAGTTTGGATCCCAAATATATTGATGCAATGTACAGAAAAGCACTCTCACTAATGGCTCTGGGAAATAACAGCGAGGCTATCAATCTGTTAAATCAGATCCTGGCTAAAGATCCGAAACAAAAAGGAGCTTACAATGCTCAGGGACTGGTCTATGAGGCTGAAGGTGAATATTCCTTGGCAAAAGAGGCTTACGAAAATGCCTCCCGGATCGACCCCAAGTGGGGTCAGCCCAGGATAAATAATGTGCACAGCCTGGCGCTTCTCGGCAAGACAGATGAAGCCATGAAGATATTTGTGACATTATGATAGGAGCGGCCTTGAAATCAATTCACATCTGCCTCATAATTATCATTTTCGCCATGAGCGGTCCAAGCTTCTGCCAGGATGCGTCCACCTATTATGATAATCTGGGCGGCAAGCTGGCTTCGGCTAAGAACTACAGCGAGGCGATGGGTCTATTCAATAAGTCGCTGGATCAGGACCCAACAAATGTGAATGCCTGGGTCCATAAAGGAAACGCTGAAAAGGCACTGAAGAATCTCAACGCCTCTATTGCCTCATTTAGTCGAGCGAAGGTTCTGGATAGCAATAATGCTGCTGCCTGGTCGGCTTTATCCGACACATATTCCCAGCAAAAAGACTATGTCAATGCTACAGCAGCGGCAGCAGAGCTTACCCTTATCGATCCTAAAAACAAGGCCTACTGGCTCAAGAAAGGAACGCTGATGCAGATGCAGGGTGATTTTGCAAATGCGTCTCTGGATTTGGACCGGGCTATAGCGATTGATGCAAAATACAAGGACGCCATTTACAGAAAAGCACTATCAGAGCTTTCCGCCAACAACACCAGCAAAGCCTTGCAACTGCTTGATAGAGTCATAGCCATCGATGGCAAATACAAGCAGGCCTATAATGCCAAAGGCCAGGCCCTGGAGATGCAGGGAGACTATGAGGGAGCAATTGAGGCATATGATGAAGCTCTTGCTATAGATGCAAAATGGGCGCTGCCCAAGACCAATAAGATGCATGCCTTGCTTTTAGCGGGCAGACAAAAAGAGGCTGTGGATATTCTTTTGAGGATCTAAGATGACAGCTCTAAAGAAGAAAAATATTCATAGCTGCAGATTTATCATAATAGTCATAATATTCACAATGCTAATAATCGCCCTCTCCAGCCAGGCAGGGGGGCAGACGGGAGCAAAAGCAAGCACTGAAGAATTGCTGAAAAAACTCTCCCATAAGGATGCCAAGATCAGAGGCGAGGCCGCCTGGGCTTTGGGGAAAAGCGGAGAAGAGATGGCAGTAGATCCGCTGATTAAGGCTCTGGAGGACAGCAACCGTAATGTGCGCGAGTGGGCTGCCCTGGCCCTGGTGAAGATCGGCAAGCCCTCCATTGAGCCACTGAAAGATGCAATGAAGAGCAAAAACGATTCTGTCAAGTGGCAGGCGGCGGCTGTGCTGGGATTGATAAATGATTCTAATTCTACAGAGGAACTCTCCTATGCCCTGCAGAGCAACAACAGCAGCGTCCGCTTCTGGGCGGCGGCGGCGCTGGGACAGATCAGAGACAACACGACACGGGACACTCTTATTTTATCCCTGGCAGATGAAAATGAGACGGTCAGAAATGAAGCAGGATGGTCTCTGAAATCACTGGCGGGAGCAGGCGCAGAAGATCTGCTCATAAAGCTCTTGCAGGACGATAACCAGAAAAGGCGCATGGGTGCAGCGCACGCACTGGGCGATCCGGCTTATGGGCAGGCGGCTCTACCACTGATCGAGGCCCTGCAAGACAGCGAGCCAGGCGTGCGGTCCGAGGCGGCGGCAGCTCTGGGGCGGCGGGGCGAAAGCCAGGCGATTGAGCCGCTGATTGGAATTCTGGCAGATCCAGAGAGCCAGGTTCGAAGGGATGGCGTAAATGCTCTCTCGGCAATAGGCACGCCGGCTACAGAGCAGTTGATTCTGGCCCTGAACGGATCGGACAATATCACCCAGGCGGGAGCGGCGCAGGCATTGGGAGAGATAGGCGAGGCGAGGAGCGTGGAGCCGCTTCTTTCGGCCTTCAAGAATGGAGACCATGTCCTCCGGCAGGCTGCAGCAACAGCGCTGGCAATGATCAATGGCAGCCTCGCCGTGCCTTCTTTAATTAAGGTTTTGAACGACCAGAGCCTTTCTGGCGATCTGAGGGCGGATGCAGCCTGGGCGCTGGGGGAGATGGATGATCTCAGGGCTAAAGAGCCCCTGATCTATGCCATGTCATACGACAAAGATAGCAGCGTGCGACTGAGCGCTGCAAAGGCTATGAAGAAGGTTATGAGGACGATATTTAATCAGTAAAATTTGGAGGAATAGTATTGAAAATATTCGGCATATTAGTATGTATTTTTCTATTGAACGCCATTTGCCTGGCAGAAGAGACGGAGTATTTTGACTGGAAGGGGTCCAAGCTTTATGCCTCCAAGAATTACACTGGTGCACAGATCTATTTCGAGAAGGCCCTCAAACAGGATCCGGGCTACATTGATGCCTGGATTCACAAGGGAGATACCCAGAGAGCTCTTAAAGACTTCAATGGCTCTATTGATTCCTATAATGCTGCCCTGAAAATAGACAGCAAAAAAGTCGTTGCCTGGTCTGGGATCACAGAGGCCTACACGGCTATGAAAGACCTCACCAATGCCTCTATTGCCGCAGCCAAGACCACAGAACTTGACAATAGCAAAGCAAACTGGCTAAGGGAAGGAAATCTGCTACAAACGCAGGAGATGTATCAGGAAGCCGTAACAAAGTTCGAAGGGGCGCTGACTGTAGATCCGGCCAACAAGGATGCTCTATACAAGAAAGGATTCATGCTGATGGCACTTAACAACCTAACGGATGCAGAAAAACAATTCGATGAAGCTCTGCAGATTGATCCCAACTTTAAGCAAGCATATGTAGCCAAGGGAGTAATTCTGGAGGCTGATGGTAAATACCTGGAGGCTCAAAAGGCTTACGACAAGGCTCTGGAAATAGATCCCGCCTATGCTCAGGCGCTGACATACAAGATGCATGTTTTGCTGATGTTGAAGAAGCAGGAAGAGGCTATGAAGATATTCGTGAAGATCTGAGAACATATTCAGGTCTTGCTATTTTTCTTATATTATGATAATAGAGGCGGCTTTATCTTTTTTCGGGTTGCCGCGAGTCGGCCTGCGGGCCGCCCTCAGGGGGCGTCGCTCAAGGTCGTGACCTGCCAAGGCTGTCGATCGTTGATTTTGCAGCACTCTCCGACCGGGTTTTGTTGGCCTCAGACTTGCCTAACAGGTGGATGGTGCTCGCCCCAATCCATCATTCCTAAAAAAACCACAAAGGCACAAAGAATACACAAAGACGCTTAACGAATTTGCACGATTATTAACCGCAGAGACGTGCAATTTATTTTATTACCATCACTTGAAGAGGAACAGCATATTTGCTTCCTGAGTAATAGTCGTCTCCGTCGTTCGTCCTCCGTGCGCTTCTAGTGCCTACGGTGGTTCTATTCCCGTAAAACACCTGGATTTTGGTTATCGTTAATACATGATGGAATCTATGAACATTTGCTAAAATTAAGTGAAAAAGATCAATTAATGTTAAATCCCATAAAGGGCTATAGGGTTATAATATGTTTGCAGAATACATTAAAGCTGCTTTAGAGCGGGCCGAATATGAGATTATGGAAGATGATGAGCCTGAGCCTTACTATGCCCATGTGCAAGAACTTCCCGGAGTATGGGCAACAGGCAAGACCTTTGAGGATTGCCGCAATGAGCTTATTTCTGTTATAGAGGGATGGATCGCTTTGAGGCTGAGGTTAGGTGATCCAATTCCCACTATCGACAGCCATACAATAACTGCATCCTCGGAGCCTGTGAGCGTTGTCTAATCGAATTACTCCTGTTTCAAGGAGAGAGCTGATCCGACGGTTAAACTGCCTGGACTTCGAAGGGCCATATCCCGGCGGCGACCATGAATACATGACGAGAAGCGGCATCTATGTAAGAATTCCAAACCCTCATCATGGTGAGGATATCAGTAACAAGCTCTTATCGAGAATTTTGCGTGATGGGAGAATAAGCCGCGAAGAATGGCTCTCTGTAGCGTAAACTCCTATCTGAATGTCATCCAAAAGCACTTCCTTCTTTGTTTTGTTATAAAGCTACTATTATTAACCGCAGAGACGCAGAGTTCGCAGAGACGCGAAATTTACCATATTACCAACACTTGAAAAGAGCAACATATTTGCTTCCTGAGTCAATAGTCGTCTCCGTCGTTCGTCCTCCGTGCGCTCTGTGGCTTATTCCTGTAAGCCACCAGTACACCGTTCCATGGCCAGCACGCCCAAGCTTTACATAGAGGACGATCTCCCCATCAAGAACGGGCTGGCCCGAGTGCCTGGAGGGCGAGAATCTGTCCGTTACTGAAACCCAGGGGGGCGCGACTGCCGCTCCCACGCCTTCGGGAGCTTTGGAGATGGGGACCTGTAACAACCGGGAGCAGTAGAGAAAGAGAGAGCGCATATGAATGCCTTAGAAGGTTTGAAATATCATCAGATCACTATCATAAAGCGGATTAATTATGGCCTCCACTGAAGATGATATAAAATCATTAATTAGATCAAGATTCTATGCCTCCAAAGAAGAAGTTATCTCTGATGCAGTTAAGGCTCTCTTTATGCAAAGGCCGGAATTGAAGGAAGGGATTGCCCAAGGATCAACAAATGATAGAGTGGTCCCAGATAAACCTCCCAAAGAGGATAGAATGAGGATTCTGGAGAACTATGTAGGCATAGTAAAGCTAAAGAAACCATTTACTCTTGAGG